>Ga0265294_10005664_pt1 | contig 15209 bp, 15 predicted proteins | sample MunlanPumphouse3_FD_192504 | JGI IMG/M metagenome (GOLD analysis project Ga0265294, IMG submission 192504) | Groundwater microbial communities from a municipal landfill in Southern Ontario, Canada - Pumphouse #3 | ecosystem: Environmental > Aquatic > Deep subsurface > Groundwater | place... | reverse complement strand
GACTTCATTTTAGTAGGGAACTTATGAAGCGCATGCAAATCAAAGGTGTGGAGTATGATTTTTTGACCATTCATAACGGACTGGGAGCATACAGAGATATTGACGTTGAAGATCTCACAAAACATAAAATTGATTCTGAACAAATTATCATTGAGGAAAAATTTTGCAAAAATGCAAACAAAGCGAAGGATAGACGATCAAAAATTTGTGTTGTTGGTACTTCAACAATGAGAGCCGTGGAAACTGTTGTAAGTACAGATGGACATCTCAAACCAAGAGATGGTTGGACCAACTTATTTATTTTTCCGCCATACGAATTCTTGTTTGCCGATGCGATGGTAACTAATTTTCATTTGCCATATTCTACCTTGTTAATGATGACTGCAGCATTTGGCGGATACGATAAAATAATGAATGTTTACCAACTGGCCATTAAGGAAAAATATCGTTTTGGTGCCTATGGAGATGCTATGCTAATTATTTAGCCTTTGCAAGAAAAAGCCCAAAAACCGGTGGTTTTCTGGCAGATACTATTTAGTCTTTTACTAAATTATTTGACGGACAATTCCCAAAATGAGGAGACGTTGGATGCAACGCCTGTTAACTAATTGAATAAGATAACACGCAATTTCCCATTGAATAATAATAATGAGTACCGATAACTATGCAGAGGTTCAAAGTCACACCAATTTATCTTCGGTTTATTTAGGTTTGGGAACTAACTTAGGCGATAAACAGAAAAATATTGAAGTAGCATTAGAGAAAATTGAAGAGCAGATAGGGCGAATTATTTCCTTATCTGCTCTCTATTTATCGAAACCACATGGTTTTAAGTCAAATAACCTATTTGTTAACTGTGCAATTAATGTTGAAACAGCATTAACTCCTCTCGAACTTCTTGTTGAAACACAATCTATAGAAAAAGAAATGGGGAGAACAGATAAATCGCTATCAAGCGGTTACACCGATAGAATTATCGATATAGACATTCTATTTTACAAGGATTTTATTATCAACAACAACCCCAATTTTATAGTTCCACATCCACATATACAAGAACGCGACTTTGTGCTTAAACCAATGTCTGAAATTGCACCAAATTTTATTCATCCTGTTTTAAAGAAATCAATAAGTGAATTGCTGAGTCGGTTATAATGTAGTTGTTTTTGTTTTTAGAATATTTAAAACCTTATTTTCTCTTTTCCCTAATCTTAGTAATCGGCAGAAATCCATATCAATCCAACCTTATTGCCTTATCAAAATCAAAAATATCTTGTTCAATTCAAAAATATCGAAACTAATTCATTAACCAAAAAGCACATTGCGGCTTCCGCCCGCGCATTGTGCATAAACAAAAAAATCTGAGTGTAATCCGATAAGTCTACTGCCTCTGTGAGCTAAAATTGTCAACACATGCTTCAATCGATTTTAAAAACCATTTAAATCTAAACTCATCTCAGAGAGAATTGTTATAAGCATAGAATTAGATAGTCTATGATATTTTTCAACAAATTCAATAAGTTCAACAAATTCAATGTTGGATACGCACTGAGCGGAGGCGGGGCCAAAGGATTTGCCCATTTAGGTGCGCTAAAAGCGCTTGAAGAGCGAAACTTGAAACCCGACATTATTGCAGGCACAAGTGCCGGTGCGCTTGCAGGGGTGCTTTACGCAGACGGATATTCTCCCGAGGAAATTCGCGAGTTATTTAAAGACACAAAATTCAAACAATTTGTTGAATTAACTTTTCCAACCACCGGTTTTTTTCGTCCTACCGGATTGCATAATTTCTTGAAAAGAAATTTACGATCAAAAACATTTGAACAACTGCAAATTCCATTTATAGCGGTTGCAACCAATTGGGAAAGAGGAACGACTGTAAATTTTTCGGAAGGTGATAAATTGATTGAATCTGTTGTTGCATCGTGTTGTGTGCCATTAATTTTTTCGCCCATTTACATTGATGATGAACCCTATGTTGACGGCGGTATTTTTAAAAATCTGCCTGCATCAACCATTCGGGAAGAATGCAAAATTCTCTTTGGAATAAACGTCCACATCATGATGCCTCCGGAAGAAAAACACAACTTGAAATACGTTGCCGAAAGGACATTTAACCTAATGTCTATATCCAATACCTTTGCGGACAAAAAGCTTTGCGATGTGTTGATTGAAATCGAAGGAATAGAAAAATTCTGGATGTTTGATCTTTCCAATATCGATATAATTTACGAAACAGGATACAGCCGAACTGTTGATAAACTAAAAGAAAGAAAAGCAACCAACAAAATTATCAAATCGAAACGATTAGAATTGTTCAAATTTTAAAAAGCATTTATGAATCAAAATAAAATTATAATATATCAGGTACTTCCCAGATTGTTTGGAAACAAAAAGAGAAATAATAAGGTCGATGGAGATCTGAGCGAGAATGGAAGCGGAAAATTCAATAATTTCTCGGACAAAGCTTTGATTGAAATAAAAAAAATGGGGTTCACTCATATTTGGTATACAGGAATAATTGCTCATGCATCTCAAACCGATTATACTCAATATGGGATTCCCAAACAATATCCTGAAATTATTAAAGGAAAAGCGGGATCACCCTATGCAATTAGAGACTATTACGATGTTGACCCTGATCTTGCTGAAAATGTAGAAAACCGAATGATAGAGTTTGAAAAAATGGTTCAGCGAACACACCGAAGTGGAATGGATGTCATAATCGATTTTGTGCCCAATCATTTGGCTCGAGATTATAAGTCTGTTATGATACCAAAAGATACTCTTGAGTTTGGCATTACTGATGATTCTAATTATCACTTTCTGCCTTCCAATAATTTTTATTATATCCCTGATAAAGCGTTGGATCTAAGAGGTTTGCCGATAAATGAAAATGAAATTAGATATGTAGAATTTCCGGCAAAAGCCACCGGGAACGATAGTTTTACACATGCACCTTCCAAGTACGATTGGTACGAAACAGTTAAATTAAACTACGGAATAGATTACCTAAATAATCACAAATCATATTTTAATCCCATTCCGGACACCTGGCACAAAATGAAAGATATATTGATGTTTTGGGCTAAGAAAAAGGTGGATGCTTTTCGATGTGATATGGCGGAAATGGTTCCTTTGGAGTTTTGGAAATGGGTAATTCCACTGGTTAAAAGAAAATATCCAAACATTCTTTTTATTGCCGAAATTTACAACCATAATTCATACCGCAATTTTTTGTCGGCCGATGCTTTTGATTTCTTGTACGACAAAGTAGGTTTGTATGATGTAGTAAGAGATGTGGCTTGCGGTTATCGACCCTCATCAGATATTACATTTGCCTTGAATAAAGTGGGCGACATACAGCACCAAATGCTCAACTTTATTGAAAATCACGATGAGCAACGTTTAGCATCCGATTATTTTTTGGGGAATCCCCAAAAAGGAAAAGCGGCAATGATTTTAACGGCATCTGTCGGTACCAATCCTATTATGGTGTACTTTGGCCAAGAATTGGGCGAAAGGGGAATGGACGAGGAAGGATTTAGTGGAAAAGATGGACGTACAACCATTTTTGATTATTGGTCTATTGATAAAATAGAACGTTGGAACAACAATGGAAAATGGGATGAATCGCGGTTAACATCCGAAGAAAGAGAACTAAGAGACTTCTATTCCAAACTTCTTCAATTTTGCAACCAAGAAAAAGCAATAAATAAAGGTAAAATCTATGATTTGATGTATGCCAATTACGATAACAACGGGTTCAACTCTACAAAAAAATATGCTTTTTTGCGTGGATACGAAGAATCTCTTTTTCTTATAATTGTTAATTTCAACGATGAAGATTCCCTAATTACTGTAAACATACCCCAAGATGCTTATTCTTTTTTTCAGTTAGAAAAAAGAAAACCAATAGAAGTAATACCAATTTTCAAATCAGATAAAACCGGATTAACATTTGATGATGCTTTATCGTTAAAGCTTAAAATTGAAGCTTATTCGGGAGAGATTTTCAAAATAAATTTTAAATAAAGATATTGTTTTTGTACATTTGTTATCTGTAAGCAATTTATGCTAATTAGATAATAATACCTCAATAAACAACAAAAGAATGGAAGAAAGACCTTTTAAGATATTTTCCGGTACTAATTCACGTTATTTTGCCGAGAAAGTTTGCAACAGCTTAAACTGTCCTTTAGGTAACATGAATATTGAGTACTTTGCCGATGGTGAATTTTCAGTTTCTTACGAAGAATCAATCAGAGGACGACAAGTTTTTCTTATTCAATCTACTTTTCCCAGCTCCGATAATTTAATGGAATTGTTACTTATGGTTGACGCAGCTAAACGTGCTTCAGCAAAATCTATTGTCGCCGTAATCCCTTATTTCGGCTGGGCGCGACAAGATCGAAAAGATAAACCACGCGTTAGTATTGGAGCAAAACTTATCGCAGATATTCTTGGCAGAGCCGGCATTCATCGGCTCATAACCATGGACCTTCATGCCGATCAAATTCAGGGTTTCTTTGATGTTCCGGTAGACCATTTATATGCCTCCAGCGTTTTCATTAATTATATACAAAACCTCAATTTGGAGAATCTTGTAATTGCTACTCCTGATGTAGGTGGAACAAAGCGAGCAAGTGCCTATGCAAAATTTTTGGGTACTCCCATGGTAATTTGTTATAAATTGAGGAAAAAGGCGAATGTTATTTCGGATATGCAAATAATTGGCGATGTAGAAGGAATGGATGTTGTGTTAGTTGACGATATAGTTGATACGGCAGGCACAATAACAAAAGCTACAGAATTAATGATGAGAAATGGTGCAAATTCTGTGAGAGCAATTGCTACTCATGCTGTGATGTCAGATCCTGCATCCACCCGCGTTAATCAATCTTCTTTGACCGAAATTATCTTTACAGATAGTATACCTTATTCGCAAAAAAGCGAGAAAGTGAGAATAATATCCGTAGCTGATATGTTTGCCGACTCTATTGAAAGAGTGTGTAACAATGAATCTATCAGTTCGTTATACATAATTTAGTCATTGCAAGAAAAAGATAAATAGTACATTTCGGCTGGCTCAATGCAACACGTTACTCTCGTCCCGATAGCCATCGGGATGAGACAGTCATTATATAATATGATGAGTCCGCTCCGAAAAGTCAAATTCACTGATTTCCGACTCTAAATCCCCTCGTAAAGGGGACTTTAGCAATTGAGGGTTTCCAGAGTGGACTCATACGTTTAAACCATTGAGATAAGTAATTCCCAAAACTTGTCTTTTTTTTCACTAAACAACTCTTTATTTTTTTTAAAATGAAAAAGACATTTCTATTTTCAATAATAATGTTCGTTTTTTCTCTGATTACTAATGCTCAAAAGCTTGTCTTCAATGAAAACGGAACGTTTAAGATTGCTCAGTTCACCGATATGCATTATGTGCATGGAAATCCAAAATCGGACACCACTTTATTGATTTTAAAAAGAATATTAGATGCCGAAAAGCCTGATCTAATTGTCTTTACGGGAGATATTGTAACCACAAAAGAGGTTAAAAAAGGCTGGGATACAATTACCAAATTTGCGATAGATAGACAAATACCTTTTGCCGTAACATTCGGAAATCATGACGATGAACAGGGAGTAAGTCGTTCAGAATTAGCCTATTTAATAACTCAATATCCATATAACGTAAACAAAGTTTTGGAAGATGGTCTATTAGCATCATTAAACAATGTGGTTCCTGTTTATGGCAGCAAAAAGAACATGCAGGTTAAATCAGCAATTTATTTAATCGATTCAAATGCTTACTCTACAATAAGTGGAGTAGGGGGCTATGGTTGGATAACCACAGATGTTATTGAATGGTACAAAAAACAGAGCATACGACTTACAATAAACAATAATTTGCAACCCGTTCCGTCAGTTGCTTTTTTTCATATTCCTTTGCCTGAATATCGCACAGCGTTTAATGATGAAAAAAACGTTCGCTATGGCGTGAGACTTGAAAAAGAGTGTGCTCCCGAATTAAATTCCGGTATGTTTTTAGCGATGAAGGAGATGCGCGATGTGATGGGAGTTTTTACAGGTCACGATCATGTGAATGACTATATTGTTGATTACTACGATATTGCATTGGCGTATGGATGTTTTAGCGGTTGGAAAACAACGTATACCCCTGAAACAAACGGTGCAAGAATAATTGAGCTAAAAGAAGGTGAACGCGAATTCGATACATGGATCCATTTGCTGGACGGAACAATAAAAGAGAGAGTTTCATATCCTCAAGATTTTAAAAAAGAAGAATAAACAAATTCCTCTTTTCTAAAATAGTGTAGATTTAAAAATCAAAAAAGTTGATTAGCGTCTGCCAGAAAACGATTGTTGTCTGACTCTTCGATAAGAAATAGGCAAAGATTAATTATAGTCTCATTTTTATTTCCTTAATAAGACCTTTAGAAGCATCTTCTAACAAATCCATCACAAACTCAAAACCATCTTCTCCTCCATAGTAAGGATCAGGTACGTGATCGTGATCTAAATCGATTGAGAAATCGGTCATTCTATGAATTTTTGTAATGTCTTCATCGTTTCTTGCCAGCTTCTTCACATTGTTGTAATTATTATTATCCATTACGATGATGTAATCAAATTTATCGAAGTCTGACGATCGAAAAGTTCGCGCACTACCATCAAAACTGTAACCGCGTTTAGCACCGTGTTTGCGCATGCGCTCATCAGGCGCATTCCCTTCGTTCCAATTGGAAGTTCCGGCAGAATCTACAAAGACTTTATGATCTAAGCCTTCGTCTTTAATCATTTTTTTAACGATTCCTTCAGCCGCCGGAGATCGACAGATGTTTCCAAGACAAACAAATAACAAGTTTATATTTTCATTTTTCATAATTTCTGGGTTCTATTTTTAATGTTCGTGATTGTAACAAAGATAGCCATTTTTAATTTAATGGTTTAAATTGTGAGTGGCTTTCTCAATACTGAGAATTATGCTTTTCGAAAGTTGTTCAATCATGTCTCTATCGAAAAGTAAAATTATAGATTTCTGAACACAAAAATAAAGTGTTATCTTTAGCGCTTATTGTTATTATTAGAATGGAATACAACAACAAACAAAATAAATCATACCCACAAGTGCGCGAAATTGCACTTTCACAAGAAGATGCACGTTTAGAATTAAAGAAGAATCGCATTGTCCGTGGATTATACATGTTAGGAGGAACCGTTTCTTTGGCATTGGGAATCATGGGTCTTTTTGTGCCGGGTTTGCCCACAACACCTTTTGTTTTACTATCGGCTGCACTGTATGCAAAAAGTTCTGAAAAGCTTTATAACTGGCTGTTAGGAAATAAAATATTTGGCCCTCGCATAAAGAATTATCAACGTCAAAGAGGACTTACCCTAAAAGCAAAATATCGGATTATTGCGCTTATGATTATAATGGTACTGATATCTTCCTTTCTCATTGTGAAAGTGATGATAATTCGTATAATAATTCTTTCAGCCGGCCTGATTGGAGCAATAGCAGTTAGATTTATTGTGCCTATGGCAAAGGAAGAGAAATAAGTGTTGCTCTTCACTGGCAATACTTACAATTAATAGCTGACAGACAAGGTCTTACATTGTTCTTTTTTTTACACTATCCATTTCCAAAACTAATCAATCTTGTAATAAGCAAAGTAATATTTCTCTACTTTTTTAGATAGTAGTTCTATATTCAACATGTCTGAAGCTTCAGAAATGTCCTTTATTGTACCATCACGGTAAACTATATCAATACTGTCGTCACTCTCAGAATACATATCGGTGGATATAATATTTGCCGACACCAAATAGTGCGCCTCCTCTCTCGAAATTTTAAAATGACGCATTAGTTTTTTCACATATTCATCAATTTTTTGCGAATCGTGAGGGTGAGGGGATATACTAATTTTAAATAGCCGCCTGTTTATTAAGGCATTACTTAATGTTGAAAGAACAACATCCTGGTGAGTACTCCATACTTTTAAGGCTGACCAAATATCGTTGTCGTCCAGGTCTAAAAAAAGATTTAACGTGTCAGTATCTTCTCTGAAATCATCTTCATTTGCATCCTTTTTCAAGAAATAACTCAATGCAGGCGATGCAAACAGAGAAACACCGTTTTTAGATAGTTCTTTTGCGCGCATCAATGTATTTATCATCGTTTTTTCCGCTGCTACCGCAGTTTTATGCAAATAAACCTGCCAATACATCAATCGGCGTGACATCAAAAAGTTTTCTATTGAGTAAATACCTTTGGATTCAACCACAAGTTTATCGTTTCTTACATCCAGCATCTTTATGATACGGGCTGAACCAATATTCCCTTCAGAAACTCCCGTAAAAAAACTATCGCGCCGTAAATAGTCCAACCGATCTACATCTAATTGTCCGCTCACAAGTTGATGCAAAAAATGTTTTGGATATTCATCTTTGAATATGGATAAACAAACTTCCAGCTGATTATCCCATTCCTTATTCAACCGTTCCATCAATAGCAACGAAATTGTTTCGTGTTTCACTTTTGTAACTAAAGTATGTTCCAGAACATGCGAAAATGGTCCATGTCCAATGTCGTGCATCAAAATGCACGAAAGTGCACCAATGTACTCTTCTTCAGAAATAGAGTTTCCCTTTTGTCGAAGCTGATAGATTGCTTCGTTCATAAGATACATTGCTCCAATAGAATGATGGAAACGAGTATGTTGCGCCCCGGGATAAACAAAAGCCGCCAAACCAAGTTGGCGGATACGATTTAATCGTTGAAGAAAAGGATGTTGTATGATATTGTATATAAAGTCATTCGGTATTGTGATAAAACCAAAAACAGGATCATTTATTATTTTTCGTTTTTGTGACATATTTCCAGATGTTTTTGACTATTTCTTAGAAATTATTATTCCCTTCTTTATCGCTCTTTTAGTTTGTATTATTTCTCCTATAAATAAAGCTGACAAAACTAAGAACGCAGCAATTTTGAAATAGACAATTTCGCAGCGAATCATTATTGCAATATAAATAGGAATAAAGGGTAGGCTTATTAGTATTGGATGGATTCTAAGCGATGGATTCATTATCACTTCAATTTCAGAAATTTCTTCGCATTGAATTATTTCAGTTGTGCTTTTGTAGAATAGTGAAGCTTTGGCATAAACTTCAATTGTTTCTTTAGGAATCTGAATTTTCTTTGATTCTTTTTGTTTCAATTCTCCAACAAAATTACAGTTTGCAAAAATCTTAATTTTATTCTCACGGTAAAATTTTTCTTTTCCTCTGCTAATGCGTATTGCTTTCACGATTTTGATTGTATCTATTCATGTTCTTGGTATAACTTTTTCATAAGCTCTTCTTGATGCACCACTAATAAATATCTCACCACAATAAGTGTAGGCTAATTTATCGAAAATTCTCATCATCGGGATATTGTCGAAATTTGTATCCACTTTAATGCTATAAACTTTTCGCTCAACGCATAATTTTTCTACCTCTCTAAATAAATGTGTCGCAATACCTTTCCCTTTAACCGCGTTGGATGTGGCAACACGATGTACAACAACATAGTCGTCATTTGTAAGCCATTTCCCTATAATGTAATTGTATGCAGGTTCAACATCAAATATAATGGCAGCATAAGCCAAAATATTATTATTATCAATAAGCACATAAGCATAACCTTTGGTTATGTCATCGTGAACAGTTTGTTCATTTGGATATCCATTTTGCCACTGATCGCTGCCATCTTGTTTTCTTTGCTCAATAGCTTGTTGTAAAATACCCCAAATAACAGGTAGTTCTGAAAACACAGCTTTTCTTAAAATCATCTTGTTTAGAGATTATATTGGAATTATTTGAAACATCTATTTTATTTTGTTTTATAAAAACTGCAAATAAACTATTATTAAAGTTCTTAAACTATCATTCATTACTTTAATTCCTACAAATATTTATCCAACATCTCCGCCATTTTCAATTGCACTTTTTGTGCTTCTTTTGCTGCGGTTGCAGCAAAGTCCTCACTATTATCGGCATAAATAATTGCGCGTGAAGAGTTTACAATTAATCCACAGCTATCATTCATACCTGCTTTGCATACTTCTTCCAGGCTGCCACCCTGTGCACCAATGCCGGGAACTAATAAAAAATGATTGGGAACAATCTTGCGAACCCGTCCTAACATTTTTTCTTGAGTAGCACCCACCACATACATCATTTGATCGTCTGATGCCCACTCTTTAGATATTCTCAAAACTTTTTCGAATAATAGTTCTCCGTTTTTGTCCTCCGTTAATTGAAAATCTTGTGATCCTTTATTTGAGGTAAGAGCTAATAAAATCACCCACTTATCGTTGTAAATTAAAAAAGGTCTTACGCTATCTTCTCCCATATATGGAGCAACTGTTACAGCATCCATTTTCAATTTATCGAAAAATGAACGTGCATACATTTCACTCGTGTTTCCGATATCTCCCCGTTTTGCATCTGCAATAAGAAACAGTTCGGGATAGCGTTGTTTGATATAAGCCACGGTTTTCTCAAATGCTAACCAACCCTCTAAACCTGCTGCTTCATAAAATGCTAAGTTTGGTTTATAAGCAATAGAATACTTGGCAGTTGCATCAATTATGGCTTTGTTAAACTCATAGATAGGATCTTCAGAATCTAACAGATGCGGTGGAATCTTTTTTATATCGGTATCCAAACCTACACAAAGAAATGATTGTTTCTTTTTTATTTGATTAAATAGTTCTTGCTTGGTCATATCTGTTAAACTAATTTCAAAATTAAAGGTTTGCTTCTTTCATTTTTTCCGCGTTCTCGGTTATAATCAATTGATTGATCACATCCTCAATATCGCCATTCATAAAAGCCGATAAATTATGACTGGTATAATTTATTCGATGATCGGTAATTCTTCCCTGCGGATAATTATAGGTGCGTATTTTTGCCGATCTATCACCGGTGGAAACAAGTGTTTTCCGGCGTAATGCAATGTCTCCCTGAATTTTATTGAGCTCAATATCGTATATTCTTGAACGGAGTATCTGCATTGCTTTTTCTCTGTTCGCCACTTGCGAACGACCTTCTTGACAAATCACAACTATTCCTGTAGGTTTGTGGGTTAGTTGTACTTTAGTTTCAACTTTGTTCACATGCTGTCCACCGGCACCGCTCGATCGGGAAGTTTGCAACTCTATATCAGCAGGATTTAATTCCACATCAAACTCTTCTGCCTCCGGCAGAACGGCAACCGTAGCTGCCGATGTGTGCACGCGACCTTGAGTTTCGGTTGCCGGAACTCGTTGAACACGGTGAACCCCCGATTCATATTTCAAAATACCATAAACTCCATCACCGGAAACGGTGAAAATAATTTCTTTAAATCCGCCGGCTGTTCCTTCTGTAAAACTTGTGATTTCGGTTGACCAACCTTTCTCTTCACAAAACCGTGTATACATCTTAAACAGATCGCCGGCAAAAATTGCTGCTTCATCGCCTCCTGTTCCTCCTCTAATTTCCATAATTACGTTTTTGTCGTCTTCAGGATCAGCCGGTATTAGCAAAAACTTAATTTTTTCTTCTAATTGAGGTAATAAATCAGAGTATTTTGATAATTCATCTTGTGCTAATTGTTTTAGTTCGTGATCGGATTCATTTTCCAAAATATGTTTTGCTTCATTAATTAAATCATATGCCGTTTTATATTCGTTTCGCGCATCTATAATCTTCTGAAGTTCACTATATTCCTTATTCAATTTCACATAGCGATTCATATCCGATATTACATCGGGATCCGAAATGAGCGTACCCACTTCTTCAAAACGAACCACTAAATGCTCTAATTTATCTAATAATGAATTTTCTTTCATATTGTTTTTCAAGTAAATTAATAGGTAAATTTACCAAATTCGTTTTCGATAAGCAAACTTTTTGATGCGGTTTTTGCTTTTTCTACATACCCAATTACCTGAGCATCAATGTTAAACGATTTGGATATCTCAATTACTTTGCTGGCATATTGCTCAGGTAGATAAATTTCCATGCGATGCCCCATATTAAACACCTTGTACATTTCCGACCAATCGGTTTGCGATTGTTCTTGTATTAATTTAAACAAGAGGGGAATTGGAAACATATTGTTCTTAACAACATGTAATCCTTCATTTAAGAAATGAAGAATTTTTGTTTGAGCACCTCCTGAGCAGTGAACCATTCCATGAATATTTTCTCTTAATCCATTAACTATCTTAGAAATAACAGGTGCATAGGTGCGGGTAGGGGAGAGCAGCAATTGTCCCGCATCCACTCCCAACTCTTCAATCTCATCCGTTAATCTTATTTTACCGGAATAAACCAACTCTGCGGGTATAGATGCATCGTAACTTTCAGGATATTTTTCAGCCAAATAATTTGCAAAGAGATCGTGACGAGCAGATGTTAGTCCATTACTTCCAATTCCGCCGTTATATGATGTTTCATATGTTGCTTTTCCGGATGAAGAAAGTCCCACAATTACATCTCCTGCTTGAATATTGGCATTATCAATAACATCATCGCGTTTCATGCGACAAGTTACGGTGCTATCTACAATTATAGTTCGCACCAAATCACCTACATCGGCAGTTTCGCCACCGGTTGGATAAACATTTACTCCCAAATCCGATAGTTCTTCGCACAATTCGTTTGTACCATTGATGATAGTAGAAATAACTTTTCCAGGAATTAAGTTTTTATTTCTTCCAATGGTAGAAGATAAAAGTATATTATCCGTTGCACCCACACAGAGCAAATCGTCAATATTCATAATAAGCGCATCCTGCGCAATTCCTTTCCAAACGGAAATGTCTCCGGTTTCTTTCCAATAGATGTATGCAAGCGATGATTTGGTTCCGGCACCATCGGCGTGCATAATATTACAATAATCGGGATCTCCGCCCAATATATCGGGGATTATTTTACAAAACGCTTGTGGGAATATTCCTTTATCAATATTTTTTATTGCTTGATGTACATCTTCTTTTGATGCGGATACGCCGCGCAAACTATATCGTTGCTTATTCATTTGTCTCTCTTATTTTGCAATTGTTTTAAATATTGCAAATATACGATTTTTATCGTTTTCATTGGATAGATTTTCAATAAAAGCGAACCAATAAATTACTATAATAACTATTATGTTTAATAGAGATATAAGAAGTTGTTTCCATGCTAAATTATGATGTGCTTCTACTCTCACCATTTAATGAAAATTATTTATCGACATTATAAAACTCATTATAAAACTCAATTATTTTTTCTCTTTAGCTAAAAAAAAAGTGATGCTAATTTTAGCACCACTTTTTTTAAGATTATTTGTAAATACAATTTTACTAATTTGTTCCAAGTTGAATTTCAACTTCCTCGAGTTCCTTAGATTTATCAACACCTAAATTGCTTAAGTTGTAGTAAACATTTTGAAGTTTAATGAGTGCACTTTTAATATCGGATTCATCTGCTTCACGAGTTTTCAAACTCTCTGTAAATTTTTCAAGATGTGGCAAAGCCAATAGATAAAATTCAACTGTTTTCTTGTCGTTCTCTGCTTGAATTTGTCGATCAGTTATCTGTGCTGAACTATCTTTTAGGGTTTGCGCTTGTAAAATATAGTTTACGGCAAGTCCTTCCATTGCGCGTTCGCAATCAGGATCTTGTGTCAATGCTTTTTTGTATTCAGCTTCTGCATTGTCAAAGTCTCCTTTTTCTGAATATAGTGCTGCTTTTACACTATTTAAATCACATGCATTATCCGGATCGTTAGCAATAGCTTGATCTAAATAATTCATCGCTTTTTCACTGTCTCCTTTTCGTATGAATTCGTTAATTAAATTAGGGATAAAGTATTTGCTTTTTGGAAACTTATCAGCTCCAAGATTCAATGTTTCAAGATATTTAGCAGTATCTCCTGATTGAATATATTCGCTTGCCATCAGTTCGTATAGATCGCTTTCCTGATATGCACTGTTTTCCACAAATGGCTCATTAGTAGCTCTTTGGATCAACTTTAATGCTCTTGGATGATCTTCAGCTTGAATGGCAGTAATTATTGCGTAATACTTAATAGTTTGATAAGTGCTGTCGAGCGCGAAAACGCTTTTATCTTCAAACATATTTAATTTGGGTATGTCCCAATACATTTCAAAAGCCTTAGAGGCTTGGCTGAAATCTTGTTTTTCATTGAAATGAATACCCGCATTAATAAAGAAAGGATGATTGGCTCTTAAAATTGCGCTAATGTCCTTTCTTACTCTATTTCGCACACGTCCTTTTGAATCAGGAAGTTCAGCAAGAGAGTCAGCTTTCAGATAAGGCTGGTAAGATTCCATCAATCCATTATACATTACATCCGGATTGGAGTCTTTACCTAACATTTCCTTAGTTCTCTCATTATCAAATGCTTTATTGCCGATATCTCCCATCAATTTCCAAGTATCCGGATCGTTTGCGGTTTCGGGGTTTTCAGCGGCTTGCTTTATTAGAGTGCGTGCTTCTTTTAAATCATCGCTTTTCAATGATCTGCTTGCGTCTTTTACAACTCCTTTTTGTGCACACGCGACTAAAGAAAAAGCTGTAATTAAACTGAGAGTAAAAAATTTCTTCATATTTTTCTAATTTTAAATAGATTAATTAGTGTAATTGTATATTCTATCTTATTTGTTTGACATTATTCTTATAAATAGTTTAATTAATCTTCCGTTTCATTTTCAATATCAATTTCTGAGTCATTGTTGTCTTCATTGTTAGAATCAATATCAATATCTATATCTGGTGTTTCGTCTGAAATTATATCATCTAATGAAATTCCGTTTTCATCATCTTCTTGTCCGTCTACTTTACAGACAGATGCGATCTCATCGTTTCGTTTGTCCAGATTTATAAGACGAACTCCTTGAGTAGCACGTCCCATGGTGCGAATATCGGAAATATTTACTCGAATAGTGATCCCTGATTTGTTAATAATCATTAAGTCGTTTTCGTCAGAAACACTTTTGATCGATACAAGTTTTCCCGTTTTCTCGGTAATGTTCATTGTTTTCACACCTTTTCCACCCCGGTTCGTTATTCTGTAAACAGGTACTCCATCTTCGTCGTTCAGACGTGTTCGTTTACCGTAACCTTTTTCCGACACC
>Ga0265294_10005663_pt1 | contig 15211 bp, 9 predicted proteins | sample MunlanPumphouse3_FD_192504 | JGI IMG/M metagenome (GOLD analysis project Ga0265294, IMG submission 192504) | Groundwater microbial communities from a municipal landfill in Southern Ontario, Canada - Pumphouse #3 | ecosystem: Environmental > Aquatic > Deep subsurface > Groundwater | place... | reverse complement strand
CACACTCAGGAAGTTTGTGGAGGTTCTTCAGAAGGCAGAAAGATCCACCGTGACAGCCGCTGATATCATGCACACACCGGTCATCAGCGTATCACCTGCAGAACCCATTGCAAAAAGTGTGCAGATCATGGAGGATAATGACATCTCACAGATTCCTGTGCTGCAGGATGGTGTGCCTGTCGGATGTATATCTGAATCTGCAATTATCAATGCTATGGAGGATAAAAGACTGCACAAGAGTCAGATCCTTCCTGTGAGCGAGTTCATGGAGGAGGGATTTCCCACAGTGCCACCATCAAATGACATTGACCCAATTGTGCACATGCTCCACCGTTATCATGCCGTTCTTGTGGTGGAAAAAGGAAAGGTAATCGGGGTGATCACCAAGCATGATATGATCTCCCTGATAGCCTGATTCAGAGCAGAGAGACGAGATCCCTGAGAACTGCAAGGGGATCATCTGCTTTCACGACCCCTGAAGCCAGCAGCACACCGGCAGTTCCAAGATCAACTGCTGTCTTCACGCACTCGCCTGAGTGTATACCTGCCCCTGTCAGAACCTTTACGTCCGGGTTCACAGCCTCGACCGCTGCAACTGATTTTTCTATGATTCCAGGATCGGCCTTTGAGACAGATATGCCTGTACCTATCAGTTCAGGCGGCTCAATAGCAATATAGTCTGGACTGAATGAGGCAGCTGCCGCACTTGTGGCAACATTATTGGTGCAGACCACAGTCTCCAGATGTGCTGCCTTTGCAGCCTCCATACTGGCGGAGATCTCTGCCAGGGTGAGGCGTCTTTCAGAATGGTTGACAAGTGTGCCACTGGCTCCGGCCTCCCTGACGGCAATGGCAGGCACATGACCTGTGTATGCTCCGGGTTTGATTCCGTCCACATGCTGTGCATATACAGGGATCTCATAGTGATGGCTCAGGGGGTGGATGTCCATGTACATCGGGGCAACCCCGATTGTGACACCACTCTCATGTGCCACCTGCTCAGCATACATTGCAATTTTATGAGCATTCTGCCCGAAGCCCTCCCTGTAGGCCTTCAGATTGATAATTATAACCGGAGACGACATAGTAATAACTCCTGTTATGAGTTGTTATCCCCTATAAACTATCTTTGTCCTGTCAGGGCAGGTTAGGGGATTGTAATCCTGAATAAAAATGTATTATATTTATATCAGAGCGCAGAGTAGTCTTCACTTCTCGCTTTTTCTGATATTCATCACATCGCCAAGAGTTGTGGTGATCCTGCCGGATTTCTTTTTGCTGAAATCCTCGTCTGATGATTCAATCAGAGTGATCTCAAGCACAGCCTCTATCTTCTTCCGTACACGGTCTTCAGGGACAAGGCCTGTCTCGATCTTCCTGATAAGTCCTTCCTTCTCCTTGATATTAAGGGCAAGATCCTTCTGTGTCCAGCCTTTTTCGGTCCTGGCTTCACGGATATGTTCACTAAAGTCCTCTACGATATCCCCTCCCATAAAGTCAAAGAGATCCCTGCGGTGGGGTGCTGCTGATGCTGCACTTCGACCGGCTGTGGGTTTTATTAATCCGGGTTTACTGCCATATGCCCGTGGTCTGGGGCGCTGAATCTCAGTACCGAGCCTGGCGCATTTGCTGCATACCTGCATTGGCGCACCGTCAATCTGTACGAGAATCGCGTCGCCGCGAATTATTTCGCCGCAAACCTCACATTCTTTGCGTTCCATAGTAAATCGCAAACATCTTTATAGTGACGTAAACCTATATACCTATTTGAGGAAGCAGATGGGAGATTATCCTGAAGATGCCTCAGAGCCTCATAATGAGGAAGAACTCGCCAAATATATGCTTGACCGAATATCTGAGCTTGAAAACCGTAATCTTCAGCTTCGTGAGCAGTTAAGGCAGGTTGAATCTGACAAACGCTATATTGAAGGGCAGAAAATCCGTTTTGAGCGCGAGATCAGGAAACTGAAGAGCGAAGTTGAGAAACTCCGCAGTCCCCCGCTTGTAATTGGCAGTATTACAGATGTCATTGACAAGAACAGAGTTATCATCCAGAGTAGCGCAGGCCCACGATTTATGGTAAGGGCGTCGAATTTTGTTGATACTGATATGTTGAAGTCAGGGATGCGATGTTCACTAAATCAGCAGTCACTTACAATTGTGGAAGTTCTTCCCCAGTCCTATGATTCACAGATCTATGGTATGGAGGTCATTGACTCTCCTGAAGAGTCCTACGGAGAGATAGGCGGGCTTGAGAATGAGATCAATGAGGTCAGAGAGGCCGTCGAACTGCCGCTTACAAATCCCCATCTGTTTGAAGCGGTAGGTATCGCACCTCCAAAGGGTGTGCTTCTGTATGGGCCGCCAGGGACTGGCAAGACCCTGCTTGCAAGGGCTGTGGCACATGAGACAAATGCCCATTTCCTGAGGGTTGTTGGCTCAGAGCTTGTCCAGAAATATATAGGCGAAGGGGCACGCCTTGTAAGGGAATTATTTGAACTTGCAAAGAAGCAGGGGCCGTCCATCATCTTTATTGATGAGATCGATGCCATAGGGGCACGGCGGATGGAAGGCACAACATCAGGCGATCGTGAGGTTCAGAGAACACTGATGCAACTCCTGGCAGAACTCGACGGCTTTGACAACCGCGGAGATGTCAAGGTGATAGGGGCCACCAACAGGATTGACATCCTTGATCAGGCATTGCTGAGACCCGGAAGATTTGACCGGATTATCGAGATATCCCTTCCTGATATCAGTGGAAGGCTTGCAATACTGAAGATCCACACCCAGAACATGAGTCTTGATAATGTTGATCTGGATTTGATCGCAGGTCTTACTGATGGTAAGAATGGATCTGATATCAGGGCAATCTGCACAGAGGCCGGGATGTTTGCTATCCGTTCTGAGAGAGAGATCGTCTGTCAGCAGGATTTCATCAGGGCCATAGAGAAGGTCAATGTGGATATCAACAACAATAATAATATAAGGGCTTTAGATAGCGCGATGTTCGCGTGAAATGCCCCAAAAACCACTATTATACAATTTTTATCAGGGTGAGGGGAAAATCCTCTGACTGGATGCGGAACGTGTTGCCTCTGGCACGGTATGGCCACCAAGAATCTATAATACAGTAATTTCTAAATTCAGAGAATGACACAGGACAGGGAGATTATCACGTGCCGAGGGGCTGGCGGGGCCGGGCCGGCCCCTGCCTCTGAAGGACCTGAGTTAAATAAAATATTTTAATGGGCTTTATGCTCACACCAGGCCTTGGGATTGTCCACTTTTCAGGGATTATCTCCTGAAAAATGGTTCATAACCTTTACAGACCCCCATCCTCTGTATGGGAACTGCATGTCACCTCAAAGACTGGAGATCTTCTATGTGCCATGTGACGAGTGTTTTGAGGAATGAGTGAAACGAATTCGAGAAACACAGAGTGTTTTGAGGGCTGTCAGCGGGTGCAATTTCTCAGATCAGAACTGGAACAGCTCCACACAGCCGTCATCAGAAAATCAATCCAGACCCTGCTCCATCTCATTTCTGAGTCTTCTCATCTGATCCCTGAGCATTATCGCCCTCTCAAAGTCCAGTGCTTCGGCCGCCTCCTGCATCTGGATCTCAAGTCCGGTTATGAGGTTCGGGATCTCCTTCTTTGGGATGTGCTTTGTGTCAGTTATCTCGGCCTCCTTCTCACGCACAGGCTTGATTATGGTTCTTGGCACGATCCCATGTTCACTGTTATAGGCAGTCTGTAAACTCCGACGGCGGTCGGTCTCTGCAATCGCTTTTCTCATGGAGTCTGTCATCCTGTCTGCGTAGAGCACCACATATGAATCGGCGTTTCTCGCCGCCCTTCCTATGATCTGGATGAGGCTCCTCGCATCACGCAGGAAGCCTTCCTTGTCAGCGTCAAGTATGCCTATAAATCCCACCTCAGGAATATCCAGACCCTCACGCAGGAGATTGATGCCTACCAGTACATCGAACTTCCCAAGGCGCAGTTCTCTGATGATCTCGGTTCTTTCAATGGTCTTGATATCAGAGTGGAGATAACGCGTTCTGACGCCCTGCTCTGAGAGGTAATCCCTGAGTTCCTCAGCGAGTTTCTTTGTAAGGGTGGTGACGAGCGCCCTCTCCCCCTTCTCAACAACTGCCCTGATCTCTTGAATCAGATCCTCAGTCTGGCCCTCAATTGGTCTGACCTCCACCTCAGGATCGACCAGACCTGTCGGGCGAATGATCTGCTCGACTACCCCTGATGAGTGCTCATTCTCATATGGGCCTGGCGTTGCTGAGACAGAGATCACATTATGCATGTACTCCTCGAACTCCTCAAATACCAGTGGCCTGTTGTCAAATGCCGATGGCAGGCGGAAACCATACTCCACAAGGGTCTTTTTGCGCGAACGATCACCATGATACATGCCACGCACCTGCGGCAGGGTCTGGTGGCTCTCGTCTATCACCATCAGAAAATCATCCGGGAAGTAATCAAGCAGGCAGAAGGGTTTTTCCCCGGCTTTCCGGCGGTCAAAATGACGTGAGTAGTTCTCAATACCCTTGCATGAACCAGTCTCAGAGATCATCTCCAGATCAAAGAGTGTCCGCTGTTTAAGGCGGTGGGATTCAATGAGTCCCATGCCAGGAAGAACCTCCTCAAGTTCAGTTTTAATAGACTCCAGTGCTGCCTTCTCCTCCTCAGGCGGGATGATAAAGTGCCTCGCAGGGTAGACAAAGAAATGATCCAGAGTCTCAAGCCTCTTTCCGGAGGTCTTCTCAATCTCACTGATGCGGTCGATTTCATCGCCAAAGAGTTCAATCCTGATGATATTGTTGTAGTATCCTGGGATCAGGTCGATTGTATCGCCCCTGACCCTGAATCTCCCTGGCATGAGTTCGAGATCATTTCTCTCGAACTGGATCTGGATCAGGCGTGAGAGGATCTCCTGCCTGCCGGCAATCTCGCCTGTCTTCACCTCAAAACCGAGTTTCCCAAAGTTCTCAGGATTGCCAAGACCATAGATGCAGGAGACTGAGGCCACCACAATCACATCCTCACGCGATAGGAGGGAGGCCGTCGCAGAGAGCCGCATCTGCTCGATCCTGGGGTTGATACTGGCGTCCTTCTCTATATACTGGTCTTTTCCTGGGAGATATGACTCCGGCTGGTAGAAGTCATAGTATGAGACAAAATACTCAACCCTGTTCTCAGGGAAGAATTCCATGAACTCATTATAGAGCTGTGCGGCGAGGGTCTTGTTATGCGCAATCACAAGTGTCGGCTTCTGGATCTTCTCAATTACATTCGCGATTGTGAAGGTCTTTCCTGATCCAGTCACTCCCAGAAGGGTCTGGAACCTCTTACCTCTTCGAAGGCCCTCGACCAGACCTCTGATGGCCTCTGGCTGTGAACCCTCTGGTCTGAAGTCTGATACCAGTCTGAACTCTGTCATGGTATGATCTCCTTTCTGTGTAGTCTGCGGTTATAGGTGATGGCAAACCTGTGTGCCTCGTCCCTGATCTCCTGCACAAAGAGTGAGGCCTTCTCATTCCTGGCAATAGGTAGGGGATGGCTGAGGCCCGGTGCATAGATCTCCTCCTGTTTCTTTGCAATCGAGATTACAGGGATCTCAAGATTCAGGTCACAGAGGACCTTCTCTGCGGCAGACAACTGCCCGCGGCCACCGTCAATTATAATCAGATCAGGCATCTCAGCCTCCTCCCTCAGCAGGCGTGAATACCGGCGGTGCACCACCTCTGCGATTGAGGCATAGTCGTCGATCTTAGATACAGTTCTGATCCTGAAGTGCCTGTAGTTCTGGCTGTCAGGCCTGCCGTGCCTGAACTGGACCATTGATCCGACCATTGAGGTGCCTGCAAGATGTGATATGTCAAAGCACTCGATGACTTCAGGGGCATCTCTGAGATGAAGGCGTTTTCTCAGTTCCTCGACCTTAGCCTCACCTCCAAAGAAGGTGATCATGATATTCTTACTGACCAGCCTGAGGAGATCCCTCTTCTCACCACGTTTCGGCACCACGACCCTGACCTTCTTTCCCCTGAGATGTGAGAGATATCCGGTCAGCGCCTCATCGGGCATTTCAGGGACGATTAGTTCTGCCGGGGGCTCATTCTCTGCATAATACTGCACAATAAACTCCTCAACCGGGTTTTCAGATGCCCTGAACACGAACTCCTGCTTGCCTGTGAGAGTCCCGAGGTGGACATGGAAGAGCATGAGCCAGACTGTGTTGTCTCTGATCTCGTAGTTGAGTATATCCTCGTCCCATCTCTTCTGCCTTGCAACATGCTGGCTTTCTCTCAGGGCTGAGAGGGCTGAGATCTGATCCCTGAGTTCCATTGCTTTCTCAAAGTCGGTCTCAGCAGACCTTGCCCTCATCTCCTCCTCCATCGAGGCGATGAGTTCACTGGTATTGCCGTCCAGAACAGACTCTGCCATTCTAACCTGCCTGTTATACTCCTCAGGGCTGATAGCGCCTGTGCATGGCCCGCTGCATCGTGAGAGATGGTAACGCAGACAGGGGCGTTTTGGCATGTGCCTGCATGAACGCAGCCTGAATGTCTTCTTTACAAATGCGAGCACCTCATCACGCTCACCAGCAGATACAAAGGGGCCAAAATATTTCCCGCTGGCATCCCTTTTGCGTGCAATACCTATGCCTGGGAATTTCTCTCCTGAGAGGTGGATGTAGGCATAGTTCCTCGAGTCCCGGAGGTCGATGTTGTATCTGGGCCTGTGTTTCTTGATGAGGGTGTTCTCCAGAAGCAGGGCCTCGACCTCGGTGTCGGTGGCAATGAAGTCAAGTGAGGTGATATGCTCCACCATCACTTCGGTCTTTGGATCATGATCATGCCTCCCAAAGTAACTGCCAACACGCCGCCTGAGGTTCTTTGCCTTTCCCACATAGATGATGGTGCCCTCAGAGTCTGAGAAGAGGTAACAGCCAGGAGAGTCCGGGAGAACTGAGAGGTCTATCATGATCCATTGAGTAGTGGTGCAAGGAACTGGCCTGTATAACTGCCTTCGGCGACGGCGACCTCCTCTGGTGTGCCTGTCGCGATGATCTCTCCGCCACTGTCCCCTCCCTCAGGCCCGAGGTCGATGATATGATCAGCAGACTTGATGATGTCCATGTTGTGCTCTATAACTATCACCGTGTTGCCCCTCTCTACAAGGTCATTCAGAACCCCTATGAGCTTCTTTATGTCATCAAAGTGGAGGCCTGTCGTCGGTTCGTCAAGCAGGTAGATCGTCTGTCCTCTGCCCCTCTTAGAGAGTTCTCTGGTGAGTTTTATCCTCTGGGCCTCACCGCCTGAGAGGGTGGTCGAGCTCTGGCCGAGTCTTATATAGCCAAGTCCCACACGGGCGAGTGTATCGAGTTTGTTTCTGATGACCGGGATATTTGAGAAAAACTCCAGGGCCTCGTCCACGCTCATCTCCAGGACATCTGCGATGGATTTACCCCTGTACCTGACCTCCAGTGTCTCAGTATTGAATCTTGTCCCACCACATTCCTCACACTCCACATAGACATCAGGCAGGAAGTTCATCTCTATCCTGATGAGACCATCACCACCGCAGGCCTCACAGCGCCCGCCCTTTACATTGAATGAGAAACGGCCCGGCTTGTAGCCCCTGAGTTTTGCCTCCTTTGTCTCAGCAAAGATCTTCCTGATCTCATCAAATACCTTGGTATATGTGGCAGGATTGGATCTCGGTGTCCTCCCGATCGGGCTCTGGTCGATCACTATCACCCTGTCAGGGGGAGAATCCGCAGATATGGACTCATATCTGGCCGGTGTCATTTTCGAATTGTGTATCTTCTTCATCAGGGCAGGGTAGAGGGTATCATAGACAAGGGTCGATTTCCCACTTCCTGATACGCCTGTAACAACTGTCAGGACTCCGAGGGGAAATGCAGCATCAATGCCCTTCAGATTGTTGCCCTGGCAGTTATTTATGCGCAGGAACCCCTCACTTTTCCGGCGCACCTCTGGCACAGGGATCGAGAGTTCTCCTGAGAGATACCTGCCTGTGAGTGATTCAGGGATATTCATGATCTCATCTGGTGTGCCCTCGGCCACCACATATCCGCCATGCACCCCGGCACCTGGCCCCATATCAAGGACATAATCGGCCTCAAGGATCGTCTCCTCGTCATGCTCCACGATCACAAGGGTGTTCCCGAGATCACGCAGTTTCTTGAGTGTATCTATGAGGCGCCTGTTGTCACGCTGGTGAAGACCGATGGATGGCTCGTCAAGCACATAGACCACACCTGTGAGATTGGAGCCGATCTGGGTTGCAAGCCTGATCCTCTGGGCCTCACCGCCTGAGAGTGTTCCGGCATTTCTTGATAGGCTGAGATAGCCAAGGCCCACATTCACAAGGAAGTGGAGGCGGGATCTGATCTCCCTTAAGACCTGCCTCGCAATCTCCTCCTCCTTTGCAGTCAGGGTAAGATTATCAAAGAACAGAAGGCAGGCTGTTATCGAAAGTTCAGTAAGATCTGCAATTGATTTGCCGTCAATTAATACAGAGAGAACCTTGTTGTTCAGTCTCCTGCCGCCGCAGGCAGGGCACTCTGATATGCGCATGAACTTCCCGAGTTCGCGTCTCCTGTACTCAGACTTGGTCTGGTTGTATAGCCGCGAGGCCTGCGGGAGAAGACCCTCCCAGTTTCCGCTGTGGGAGTAGAATGTATCAGCCTTCTTCATCCTGAACTGAATTGTCTCTTCAGAACCATACATCAGGGCATTATACTGCTCATCTGTGAGATCTCTGATTGGCGTGAATATCCCAAAGCCATAATGCTCTGCAACAGATGCCAGAAAATGCATCCTGTAGCCGTCAAGAAAGTTCCTGTATGTCGCAACAGCCCCGTCTGAGATGCTCTTCTTTCTGTCAGGAATGATTAGATCAGGATCAAAGTCCATCCTGATGCCAAGGCCCTTGCATTCCTTACAGGCTCCCTGAGGACTGTTGAATGAGAAGAATGCAGGCTGGAGTTCCTCAAATGAGAAACCACAGACCGGGCATGCCATCTCTGAGGAGAAGGTCTTATCTCTGTCATCCAGATCCTGAACTGTCAGAAGACCTCCGGAACGGCTGAGGGCCTGCTCGCATGCCTCTGCAAGGCGGGAGTGGTCGTCAGTCCTGAGGCGGTCGATGACTATCGAGATATCATGCTTTACATAACGGCCAAGTGTGATCTCCTCGTCTGTCCGCCTGATCTCATTGTCGACCCTGACACGTGTAAAACCCTCAGCATTGAGATCCCTGAATAACTGCTGGTATGTGCCCTTCTTCTGCCTGACAATTGGTGCGAGTATCAGAACTGTCCCCTCAAACTCGTCTGCAATGGCATCGGCGATTCTGCCAGGTGTGCTTGCCATGATTGGTATCCCGTGTTCTGGGCAGTGGGGTGTGCCAATGCGGGCAAAGAGGAGACGGAGGTAGTCATAGATCTCTGTGACAGTGCCGACTGTTGATCTGGGGTTCTTTGAGGTGGTCTTCTGCTCGATGGAGATGGCCGGCGAGAGGCCGTCGATACTGTCCACATCTGGCTTCTTCATCTGACCAAGGAACTGTCTTGCATAGGCTGAGAGGGACTCCACATAACGTCTCTGCCCTTCGGCGTATATGGTATCAAAGGCAAGGGTGGACTTGCCTGAGCCTGAGACGCCTGTGATGACGACGCACCTGTCACGCGGGAGGCTGACGCTGATATCCCTGAGGTTATGCTCACGCGCCCCCCTGACAATAATCTCATTCATACTGATGAAGAGAATCTGACTGGTTCCTTCATATTCCTATTGACACCGGCAGAGATTGGAATTGATGATCAAAAAACCGGATATATCAGGTCAGGATCCTTTGATCCTGTTTCAGACAAAAATAGATATGATTTGGGTCTGTCTCAACCCATGTACCAGGGTCGTTCATATCCTGGAGGATAGCTACCAGGGTGATAATACCAAGGGTTATAATTTCCTGGCCAGGTTATGGGAGGCTCTGGATCAGATATATCATTAGTTGGTGGATCTAACGGGATCTCCGGAGTGACCGCAACACCTCCTACATTTATGGTCACAGGAATATTCAATTTGAGGCTAAGGGACTTCCCTGCTTCTTTTACTACAATTTTAGCGTCATGTATTCCGGTTTTTGCTGATGATGGTACATCGATTTCAGCAATGACATAACTGTAACTCCCAGGCCGAACACGAATCATGTCAACTGGTTTATCTGTGTTATACTCGCACAAAGTCACCCATGATGCAGATGTACCCCCAACACCAAGTCTCACATATTTTTCAACATTGTCAGGATTGTGGATTGTAAATATGCGTTCATATTGTCCACCTGCAACAGCATCATCAACAGAGACTGCTGCTGATATGCCTATTCCTGAGGCACTTGCCGCAGGACAGAAAACTATCATTAACAGGAGTATAGATACACTCCATGTCAGGATTACAGATATTTTCATCAATTCTCCTCCAAAAATTAAACAGGACACTGCCTGGAGGGGGGACAGACCAGTCCTTCTGGCTCAATATCAGATCAAAACAGATCCATAATGACCATTAGATGAATTTTACGAATCTTTCTATATATAAAGATTTGCCAGGCAACGTTACATTGCAGATCATCTGCCAGCCAGATACCTGTAATAACTCTCTGTTGTGTAGATCGCAGCAAGAGGATTGTGGCCAAGAAGGCGGTCTTTCACTGCCAGAACTGTGCATGGGGCATCTGAATATTTCAGGAACAGTGAGTCATGCCCCACACACAGGCCAAGCATGATATTGAACTCAGTATCTGCATCATTCAGAAGATATGCCTGAAAGATGGGGTTACACATACTCTCGTCAGAGCCTGGGTCCACCTTTTCCATATCATCAATTCCAATCTCCTCTTTCCTGACACGACCAGCCTTACAGATCACTGAGACCACCTCAAAGCCGTTGGCTGTGAAGATTTTTTCGACAACTGCGGCTTCTCTGGACAGACCAGTGCAGAAGGCAAGACCAAGTCTCTGATATTTCATCTTCCTCGCAAAGTCCATTATCTCCTCGATCCTGGGTTTTGCAGGTTTCAGGTGTTCATAACCGGACTCTTTGTTGCTGTATCCCTCCCCCTCCTGAATTGCAGCCTGCTTTGCAAATTCATGGATCTCAGGTCTGTTGTATTCCTCCAGGGCCTTTTGAAGGATCTCTCCTTTCTCTGCTGTAGGGCATGAAGGAAGGGCCTTTCCATTCTCGGTTTTGCAGAGCCTGTCAGCTGGTCTGAAGGGGCATCTGGCACATTCTGGTGATTCTTTGTCTGGCATAGTGATCATTTAGATTGTGAGATCTGATATAAATGCTGACTAATATGCATGCACTGAAATCATGTAGTATTTTATCAATAATAAGTCGATCATATCCGCGCGCTTGATTGTGCTCTATCAGAAGAAGTCATATATATATTATCCTGAAATCCGCCTGATAGAATGACATATTATATAGGTCTCATTGATGACCTGATAAGGAGTTCAGGAGGACATAGATATCAGAGCACAGTGGTCTAAATATGGATTTATTCTTGCTGCCATTGGATCGGCGGTGGGACTGGGGAACCTCTGGCGGTTCCCATATATGGTCGGTGAAAATGGTGGAGGGGTATTCCTTGTCCCATATGTCATCTCAGTACTTCTCTTTGGAATCCCTTTGATCTGTCTTGAACTCTCCACAGGCCGGATCTTCCATGGATCTGTCCTGACCTCATTTAAGAAGATCAATCCCCGTATTGGCATATTTTTAGCTATCATCCCATTTGTTCTGAGTATGGTGGTTCTCAGTTACTACTGGGTCACCGCAGGCTGGACACTCGCCTACTTCCTGTTCTCATTTACAGGTTATGTTGATTTTCAGGAGTTCACCTCAGGTCTCTATCCGCTTGTATTCTTCCTGGCTGTAATTGCGATTACAGGAGTTATTGTAAAACTTGGAGTCAAGGAGGGTATTGAGAGGGCAAGCAAGATTATGATGCCAATGCTTGGCCTTTTCCTGGTAATTCTTGCAGCCTATGCCATCACACTCCCAGGTGCGGCAGAGGGTCTCTCATTCTATCTCTTCCCTGATCCAGCAAAACTCCTTGATGTCAATGTCTGGACGATGGCCTTTGGACAGGCGATCATGTCCCTTAGTGTGGGCTTTGGTATTCTCCTGACATATGGAAGTTATCTGCGTGATGAGCAGGATATACCCCTGTCTGCCTTTACAATCGCTATGGCTGATATGAGTGTGGCACTGATCGCAGGCATTGTGATCTTCCCTATTGTCTTCTCATTTGGATTTGATCCAACGGCCGGGGCTCAGCTGGCATTTGTTACACTGCCTGCCATCTTCTCAACCATGCCTATGGGTGCGATAATTGGTGCGGCATTCTTTATACTGCTCTTTGTGGGTGCCCTCACCTCATCCATATCACTACTTGAGGTAGGGGTGGCAACCTTTGTTGATGAGTTCAGTTTCTCAAGACAGAAGGCAGCCTTCATTCTATGCAGTCTGCTCGTATTTGTTGGTCTGCCATCTGCACTGAGTTACTGCGGCTTTGACATCCAGCTGATTGGCATGCCATTCCTTGATGGCCTTGATCTCATCTTCGGAACTTATGTAGCTCTGATATCAGCGGTGATAATCTGTCTTCTGGTATCCTGGTCTCTTGAACCGGAGATACTCATAGATGAGATCAATAAGAACAGCAGGGTTACGATCCCTGTGCAGACTATCTGGCTCCTGCGGGTTGTGATACCTGTTGTAATCACAGTACTGATCATCTCCTCATTGCTCTCCGCCTGATTGGGTGGGGGCACGGGAAATATTTTTTTGGCTCTTTTGAAAGCAGATATCTGAATATTTCAGTAGCTCTCTGGTTCAATTTGCTCACTCCTGATAAGGTGATTATTCACCCGTCGTGTGTGGTGATCAACCCCGGCCCCTCAATCCCCCTCCTGTCAGAGCATTTTTACAGGGCCTTATTTTATCCAGTCTGACATGAAGGATTCAGATGTTCAATCTCTGCATTCCCCTGCCTCACGCAACTAATATATAATACTTTGAATTTATCCTGACTCGAAGCTTGACTCCAAACCCGGGTGGGTGTGTACAGACGGACTGGCATTTGCTATCTCCAGAAGAGGTCATAGAAAACCTTGGTTCAGGCCCCGGCGGTCTGGACTCAGCCGAAGCTCAGAAAAGGCTGGAGGAGTCTGGTCTTAATGAACTGAAAGAGGAGAGGAAAGAGACCAGACTGGAGATCTTCCTGAAACAGTTCAGGAGTGTCCTTATTCTTATCCTCATTGCAGCCACAGTTATCTCATTTCTTCTTGGTGAGATAATCGATGGCTTTGCTATTATGCTCATACTTGTCCTGAATGCATTTCTTGGATATACACAGGAATGGCAGGCAGAGAAGGCAATTGAAGAACTCAGGAAGATGCTCGGCCTCCGGGCGGTGGTAATCAGGGACGGGCATGAGAGAGAACTTGATGCAGTCCTTCTGGTGCCCGGTGATCTGGTGCTCCTTGAGATGGGACAGAAAGTGCCTGCTGATCTGATATTGCTGGAATCCACAACACTTCTGTTGAATGAGGCGGCACTCACAGGTGAATCAGCACCACAGGAAAAATATCCTGGCAGACTGCCACCTGACACCCCTGTCATGGAACGCAGCAATATGGTCTTCACAGGCACCACTGTGGTGAATGGCCGCGGGAAAGGCGTTGTGGTCGCCACCGGGATGGAGACAGAGTTCGGGAAGATTGCAGGCCTGACCCAGATGATCAGGGACGAAAAGACCCCTCTTACAAAAAGAATTGATCATCTTGGCAGGCAGATCGGCAGGATCTCGATCCTGATTGCCATCCTCATAATTGTGATTGGCCTGATCCAGCAGAGAGAACTCCTTGAGATGTTTCTGATGGGTGTATCCCTGGCTGTGGCAGTAATCCCTGAAGGCCTCCCTGCTGTAGTCACCCTGACACTTGCACTTGGCATCAGGCGGATGATGCAGAAGAACTGCCTCATACGTCATCTTGCGGCCTCAGAGACACTTGGTTCTGTATCTGTAATCTGCACAGACAAGACTGGCACCCTCACCAGAAATGAGATGACAGTCACGAAGATCTACATACCTGAGACAATATTTGAGATAACAGGCACCGGCTATGAACCGGCAGGAGAGTTCAGGCATGATGGAGATGCCATAAATCCGCATGATTTTGCAGGATTAAGCATGTTCCTGAAGGCAGGCCTGTACTGTAACCATGCAGTTCTGACCAGGAATGAGGATAAATGGCAGATACTCGGCACGCCCACAGAGGGGGCTCTGGTGGTCGCTGCACACAAGGCAGATCTCCCTGAGATCTCATCACAACGCCCTGCCTCTGAAAAGGAGTTCTCATTCAGCTCTGTCCGTAAGCGGATGACAGTGATCTATCATAAGGGGGGCAGGTCAGTTGCATATGTGAAGGGTGCGCCTGAGGTGATACTCGGACGCTCCACAAAATGGCTGAAGGACGGCAGTGAGAATAGGCTTTCAGAAACTGAACTGAAAGAGCTGCAACAGACCTATGAATCATTTGCAGGCAGTGGTCTGCGTGTACTTGCTCTGGCATACAGGCCTCTGCCAGAGGACATTATCCAGATTCCTGATGAAGTGGAGAGGGATCTTGTCTTCCTTGGTTTTGCAGGCATTATCGACCCGCCCCGCCCTGAGGTCAGGAACGCATTTGAGGTCTGCCGCCTGGCCGGTATTGATGTGATCATGATAACAGGTGATTCTGCACTCACAGCGCAGGCAGTCGCAGACTCGCTTGGCATGGAGAGCAGAAGGGTGCTTACAGGTGCAGAGATGGATGAGATGGACGACGAGATGCTGACAGGCTATTTTGATGAGACAAAGATCCTGGCAAGAGTCTCTCCTGAACATAAAGTCAGGGTCATAGATCTCCTCAACAGACAGGGCCTGAGCGTTGCAATGACAGGTGACGGCGTTAATGATGCCCCTGCCCTGAAGAGAGCCCAGATCGGGATTGCGATGGGCATCAGGGGTACAGATGTTGCAAAGGAGTCCAGTGATATGGTGCTTCTGGATGACAACTTTGCAAGCATTGTGGCAGGAGTGAAGGAAGGC
>Ga0265294_10005662_pt1 | contig 15211 bp, 12 predicted proteins | sample MunlanPumphouse3_FD_192504 | JGI IMG/M metagenome (GOLD analysis project Ga0265294, IMG submission 192504) | Groundwater microbial communities from a municipal landfill in Southern Ontario, Canada - Pumphouse #3 | ecosystem: Environmental > Aquatic > Deep subsurface > Groundwater | place... | reverse complement strand
AAAATCGCCTGTCAGATCCATCTGGTCGTCATCCATACCACTGAAGCGGTATCCCACACGGCGGTATTGCAGGTCGCCGAAGAGGGAGAGCTTTTCATTCAGTTGGTATTCGGCTTTGGTGAAGCAGTTCACTTCCGATTTTCTGCCTGTGTTGCGGTACCACTCATAGTCCGCCGGAATATTTTGTTTCTGTTTGATCCAGGGCAACCGGCCGAAGTGATCCCCGTCGTAAAAACTGTACAAACCGCCGAAGGTGAGCTTCCATCGGTCGCCGGCATAGTCCAGTCCCGCGTTGGCTACATAGAAATTGTTTCGCATCAGCTTACGGCGGATGAAGTCGCTCTTGCGGTAGGTCTTCCCGTCAATGGTTTGCGGCTCCAGACCGAAATCGGAATATTTCCGGTTATACCGGTAGTTTTCGTAGTAGCCGTATCCGTGGTTGTAGCTCACTCCCGCATGAAGGGATAGAGAGCGATTCAGCTCGCGCGAGAGGGTGAGTTGCAGTATGTGCGAGTAGTAGTTGTCGGTTTCGTTATGGTAGTAGAGCCGGTTGCCGGCATCATCATAATATTCGCCGGCAGGATTATAACGACGCCCATATTCCGGGTCTTGCATCTGCTTTTCCGACACCCCCTGCCAGGAGATGCCGGTATGCTGGATACCCCTCAGGTAGCTGAGGCGAAGCAGTTGCCGTTCGCTATAGTGAGAAACTACCCCATAGAAATTGGTATGGTTCACTGTGCCGTTGCGCACATAACCGTCACCCAGCACCCGCGAAAAGCGGGCGTCGAATGAGAGGCCGTTTGGCTGAATACCGGTGCCGGCAGAAATCGATGAGGAGTAGGTATCGTAGCTTCCCACGGCGGTGGATGCCTCTCCGTATGCTTTGGAGCGGGCCCCTGCCGTCTTGAGTGAGATGCTGGCGCCAAAGGCGGCGGCTCCGTTGGTGGAGGTGCCTACCCCCCGTTGTATCTGAATGCTCTGTAGTGATCCGGAGAGGTCGGGCAGATTAACCCAGATGACCTCCTGGCTCTCCGGGTTGTTGAGCGGCATGTCGTTGAGGGTTACATTGATGCGGGTGGCATCGGTACCCCGTATCCTGAAAGAGGTGTTGCCCACGCCCAGCCCGTCCTCCGTGAAGGCGACCAGGGAGGGGGATGCCTGCAGGATAGAGGGGATGTTACGTGCCGCATTCTCCTTGCGGATATCGGTTGCCGTGAGGTTACTGAAGGAGACCGGTGTATGTGCCCCGGCACGTGTACCGGAAACGATCACCTCCTCCAGCCGGATGTTGTCGATGCTGTCGGTTGGCGCAACATCTGCCTGCGCCACTGCCTGAAAGGCCATTGCTGAGTTGAGTGTCAGCAGAATTGAAAAGAATACCTTTTTCATTTTACTTGTTTTTTTGTGTTGAACAAAGCATGCGCAATGGTTCAACGGTGTGAGTGAAATAAAAAAGGGGTTTTGTGTAAGATGGATACCTGTGGAAGCGTCGCCGGGATATGTGCTGCTTCCTTTCCCTCCGCCGGCATTATCCGGATCAGGTGATATGGGTATGATCTCAGCCCGTTTTTGTGGGGCACCCCTGTTGTCTGAAAAGACAAAGATACGCTCTTTTTGTTCAAAAATGCATGACCCTCTCTAAAAAATGTGTGCAAATTCTGTTTTCTCTCGATTTATTTGTATTTTCGTTTGTATTTAAACGGTTCCAACCAAAGCGGGTCTTACGGTATATGAATGACGATGAAAAAATGATTGCGGAAGAGCAGATGATTGAAGAGGAGTTTCAAGGTCTCCTGCAGGATTATCTCAACTCGAATCACCGGCGGAAGGTGGATGTCATCACCCGGGCGTATAACATGGCGAAGGAGGCGCATAAAGGGGCGCGCCGCCGCTCGGGAGAGCCTTACATCATGCATCCGCTGGCCGTAGCCCGTATCGTCTCCAAGGAGATGGGGCTCGGTTCTACCTCCATTTCCGCCTCGTTGTTGCACGATGTGGTGGAAGATACCGATTATACGACGGATGATATCCGTGCCCTCTTCGGCGACAAGATCGCGCAGATTGTCGATGGGCTGACCAAGATCTCCAGCGGTATGTTTGGCGAGAACGTGTCGGCACAGGCGGAGAACTTCCGCAAGCTGCTGCTAACCATGTCGGACGATATCCGGGTGATCCTGATCAAGATCGCCGACCGGTTGCATAACATGCGCACCCTCTCCTCCATGAGCCCCACCAAGCAGTTCAAGATCACCGGTGAGACGCTTTATATCTACGCTCCGTTAGCGCATCGTCTGGGGTTGTTTGCCATCAAGACCGAGCTGGAGGAGCTCTGCTTCCGGTATGAGCATCCGGAGGTTTTTGCCGACCTGACCACCAAGATTGCGGAGACTGCCCCCGAACGGAGCAAGATCTATGAAAACTTTGCCGAGCCGGTGATCCCGGCACTCGATAAGATGGGCATTCAGTACGAGATGCGTGCCCGCGTGAAGTCGGTCTATTCCATCTGGAACAAGATGCAATCGAAGGGGATCAGCTTTAGTGAGGTGTACGACCTGTTTGCCGTGCGGATCATCTTCGAGGTACATCCCGGCATGGATGAGAAGAAACAATGCTGGGACATCTACTCAGCTATCACCGATATCTACAAGCTGCGTCCCGATCGCATCCGCGACTGGGTGAGCCATCCCAAGGCAAACGGCTACCAGGCACTGCACCTCACCGTGATGGGACCCGACGGGAAGTGGATCGAGATCCAGATTCGCAGCCGCCGCATGGACGATATTGCCGAGAAAGGGTTTGCCGCCCACTGGAAGTACAAGGAAAACCGCATTGAAGAGGACAACGAGCTGGATAAGTGGATCAAGACGATTCAGGAGATCCTCGCCAACCCAAACCCCAATGCGATCGATTTTCTCGATACGGTGAAGATGAACCTTTTCTCATCCGAGATCTTTGTCTTCACCCCCAAGGGGGAGATTAAAACACTGCCGCAGGGCGCCACGGCGCTTGATTTTGCCTACACCATCCACACCCGTATAGGGGATCATTGCCTCGGTGCCAAGGTGAACCACACCTTAGTCCCCCTCAGCCAGAAGCTTCACAGCGGGGACCAGATCGAGATCCTCACCTCCCAGTCGGTCAACCCCCAGCCGGAATGGATCAACTTTGTCACCACGGCCAAGGCCCGTACCAAGATTGAGGCGTCGCTGCGGCGCCAGAGAAGACGTATCACGGAAAAGGGGAAGAATATGCTCGATGAACTGTTCGGCAATGAGGCGATCGACAACACCCTCTTCAACCGGATTCTGCATTCATATAAGGCGGAGAATAAGGAGGATCTGTTCTACATGATCGGCAACAATGAGGTGACCCTGCCGCCACAAAAGGAGGCGTTCTTCAAGCTGAAGGCGGTGCCGGAGAAACAGGATAATCTGTTTGTCCGCTATGTGAAGCAGGCGATGAACGCCATCAAGAAATCACCGCAGGAACCCAGGAAGGTGATCCTTGCCGATGAGGAGGATGCATCGCTCAGTATGCCTCAGGAAAACAATAAGGTGAAAATTGACCGCAAGGCGGTCTATCATCTCACGGAACAGAACTTCCGCAAGAACTTTATTGTGTACTCATGCTGTAACCCGTTGCCCGGGGATGATGTGTTTGGTTATGTGACCGAGAAAGAGGAGGTGGAGGTGCATAAACGCTCCTGCCAGACCGGTCTGAAGCTGAAGTCCAATTACGGGGACCGCATCATCGCAGTGGAGTGGGGCGATTACCGTCAGTACTCCTTCCTGGCCTCGATCATTTTCACCGGGATTGACCGGGTGGGGATCCTGGGAAATATCCTGGCCAAGCTGACCGAAGAAGTGGTGGTCAATATTCAGAGTGTCAATGTGGCTTCCAAGGATGGTATCTTCGAAGGGATCTTCAACGTGCACGTGCATAGTGCCGAGGAGGTGAACCAGCTCTGTGGCAAGATCGCAAAAGTGGACGGCGTTAGCACCGTCCACCGATCCACTATCTGATCTTTTTCTTTTTCCTGCTGAACAGCATGGAAGAGCCTTTTTTCAGCATAAAGGCGATGATGGCCGGTTTGCTGAGCTTCCAGACGATGGATCCGAACATGGGAAGAGAAGCCATTGCCATGCCGGCCCAAGGGTGTGCCTTGCGCGTGACAAAAGGAGTCACCGTATTGGGGCTTCCACTCGAGAGGGTATCTACAGTTTCCGCAAATTTTGTTTTTACCGATGAGGTGAGGCCCTTAGCCAACATCGATCCCCAGTTGTCATTCAGATACTGCAACTGGTAGGAGAGGCGCTGGCTGGCAATGCTTCTTTCCTCTCTCTGTCGTTTTTTCTCCAGTCGCAGCTCTTCCAGCGGTGTGAGTTTATAGGTGCTCATAGATTGCTCTTTTTTTGGTCTGTGTCATCCTTGTTCATCAGGAAGCGTACCACCTGATTGGTCACCTTCTTTTTAAAAGGTTTTCCCATGAGTAGCATTACCAGCAGGACCAACAGGGCAAACCCGGTCACAATGCCAAAGCCGGCCCAGGCGTTCTGCAGCAGCTCGCCCAGATAGAGGGCCAGTGTGATGAAAAGAAACAACAGGGCAAACAGGGCCACGCCGCCCAGGATCAGTCCGTACGTGATGGCCGAAGAACCTAAGCTGATCTTTTCAAACGCTTCCAGTTTTCCGAGTTCAAGCGTGCTGGTGATATATCTGGACACATCATCACGCATCTCCTCAAACAACGTACTTACTTTTTTATCTTCCATCGGTTCGGTATTAAGAGAGTCATTTACTGTTTGGCCAGTTCTTTCTTAGCGATGTCGGCGATGTCGTCGATATCTTCCTTCAGATCCTGTACTTCGCTTTTGCCTTTGTAGACCGCTGATTTTATGTTGGCTCTCACCTTGTCGGTAAACTCATTGGCCTGTTCCAGCCACTCTTCCTTCCGGTCGCTTCCTATGATGTAACCGATGGCAGCACCCAGTGCTACGCCGATACCCAATCCCAGTAATAATTTTGATTCTGAGTTCATAATTGGTCGTGTTTAGTTGTTTGTTGTTTTTGTTGCGCTTGTCAGGCTTGACGCCCGTTTCATTGTTCAGAGCCCCCTTGCCGGCGGTGCGTAAGAACTCTTTGTATCAGATAAACACATTCATGACAAAAATGTTTGCTTCCCGGAGCAATTATCGGTAGAGCTCTACTCTGCAGAAAGAGATTCGCCCAGCAAGGTGGCCGAGGTGAAGCCGGTCACCCGCACCTTCACCCACTCACCGATGTGGTGCTGCTTCTTGTCGAAGATCACCACCTTGTTCTGCTCATTTCGTCCGAAGAGCTGCTCTCGCGAACGCTTGGAGAATCCCTCCACCAGCACCTCGAACTCCTTGCCCATATCCCGCTCGTTGCTTTGCCGTGACAGTTCCAGCTGCAGGTGGATGATCTCCTGCAACCTGCGGTTCTTCACCTCCTCCGACACATTGTCCTCCAGCTTCTTTGCCGCGTAGGTGCCTGGACGCTCCGAGTACTTGAACATGAACGCGGAGTCAAAACCTGCCTCCCGCATCAGAGAGAGGGTCTCTTGGTGATCCTCCTCCGTCTCGGAATGGAAGCCGCACATGATGTCGGTCGACAGGCCGCAGTCGGGGATGATCCGCTTGATGGCGGCGATCCGTTCCATGTACCACTCCCGGTTGTAGCGACGGTGCATCAGCTTCAGCATCCGCGAGCTGCCGGACTGTACCGGCAGATGGATGTAGTTGCAGAGGTTGGGATAGCGTGCGATGGTCTCCAGGGTGGCGTCGTTCATATCCCAGGGATGGGAGGTGGTGAACCGGATGCGCAGTTCCGGAGCTGCCTCGGCCACCAGGGCCAGCAGCTCGTGGAAGCCAATGGTGCGGTCGCCATCCTGATAGCGATAGGAGTTGACGTTCTGCCCCAGCAGGATCACCTCCCTGAAACCTTTCTCCCGCATCACGCGTAGTTCGTTGAGGATGCTCCCGGGCTCACGGCTGCGTTCTCTGCCGCGTGTGTAGGGAACGATGCAATAGGTGCAAAAATTGTTGCATCCCCGCATGATGGAGATATATCCGGAGACGTTGCTCCCCCCCATCTTGAGCGGAATCACCTCCTTGTATGTCTCCGTCTGCGACAGCTCGATGTTGATCACCTTCTCACCCCGTTCGGCAGCCCCCATCAGGCTGGGTAGGTCGAGGTAGGCATCGGGACCCGCGACCAGATCGGCATGATGGTGGTCTATCAGCTCCGACTTGACGCGCTCGGCCATGCAGCCCAGCACGCCGATGATCAGGTTTCCTTTCCGCTTGCGTTTCAACGAGTGAAAATACTCCAGCCGCTGGATCACTTTCTGTTCCGCATTCTCCCGGATGGAACAGGTATTGACGAAAATGGCATCGGCATCCCGGTCGTTATCGGTCAGGGTATAGCCGCCCATCTCCATGATCGATGCTACCACTTCACTGTCGGCTACGTTCATCTGACATCCGTAGGTCTCTATGTATAGTTTTTTGTCGCTGTGCTTGTCTGAGCCCATTATTCCCTTAATTTTCACTGTGATCCTCCATAAAAGGAAAAGTTAAAAACTGCATTTATCGGGCCGAAAAGTTGGAAATGTCTCTCCAATAGTTTATATTTGCCCGGGAAAAAATAAAATTTTTTCATAGTTAAGGTTTTGGTTAAATGATCGGGAGTGACTGGGAAGTTGCTCCCGATATTTTATATCCCAAATACCTGATCATTCACAAAAAAACACTATTTTTGTCCAGTTGCAAAATTAATCAAAATATGGAGTTCGGTGACATAATTTATTTGATCCTTCTCATATTTCTCATGATATTGGGTTTTTTTAATGATTCCCGAAAGAAGAAAACGATGCAGCAGAAACAGGAAGGGAGTTCCACACCCTTTTTCCCTGCAGAGGAGGAAGAACCGTTTCTGCGCCATACCCGCGAGCGGAAAAAAACCACACTTCCTTCTCCCGTCCCTACGCAACCGGCCACGACAGGTCGTACTCAGTTCCGTTCCTCTCTCGATCTGGTAACCGATTTCGAAGGAGAGTCCTCCTTGAAGAGCTCTATCTTCGTCTATGATGCCGATGCATCGTTTGGCCAGGAGAGCGCTTTTTCTGATCCCCATGCGGTGAATAGTGCCGCGGATGCAAACAGACCGTCCCTACATCCGTTCGTGGCTGATCTGCTGGAAGGCGAGAGAGAGGATAAACTGAAAAAAGGGCTGATCTACGGTGAGATCATGCAGCGGAAATATTAACCTACACAAGTGAACGATTGACCCAAACATTTAAAAACCAACAACTGATATGGCATTGAAATTTATTAGCGCTGAAGAGGCTGCGTCACTCGTGAAACATGACGACAATGTAGGCTTCAGCGGGTTTACTCATGCCGGCTGCCCGAAGGTGGTGCCGGTAGAGATCGCCAAAAGGGCAGAGGCCGAGCATGCAAAAGGAAATCCTTTTAAGATCGGGGTATTCACCGGTGCCTCCACCGGTGCTTCTATCGACAGTTCGCTCTCACGGGCCAAAGCAATCAAGTTCCGTACCCCCTATCAGACCAACAAGGATATGCGGGAGGCATTGAACCGGGGAGAGTTTGACTACTTCGACATGCACCTCTCGCAGCTGGCTCAGGAGATCCGTTACGGCTTTCTGGGAAAAATAAATATCGCCGTGGTGGAGGCAGCCGATGTGACGGACACCGGGGAGATCGTACCCACCACCGCCGTGGGGATTACCCCTACCATCTGCCGCTTAGCCGATATTGTGATCGTGGAGCTGAATAAAACGGCGCCGACAAAGTTAAGAGGCATCCACGACATCTATGAGCTGCAGGATCCCCCTCAACGCCGGGAGATTCCCATCTTTGAGGTGCAGAGCCGTATCGGACTCGATTATGTGAAGGTGAATCCGGAAAAGATATTCGTCGTCGAGACAGAGAGAGACGGAGAGGGGCATGGGTTTACACCCCTCGACGAGGTGACTGCCCGTATCGGCAACAACGTGGCGGAGTTCTTCGTGGCAGAGATGAGAGCGGGACGTATCCCGTCCCACTTCCTCCCCATCCAGTCGGGCGTGGGTAACATCGCCAACGCGGTGCTGGGCTCCATGGGCAGCAACCCTGATATTCCCCGCTTTGAAATATATACCGAGGTGATCCAGGACGCTGTGCTCGACATGATGCGACAGGGTAATGTCTCTTTCGCCAGCGGCTGCTCGCTCACCGTGAGCAACGAGATGTTGCATCAGTTCTACGATGATCTCGCGTTCTTTAAAAATAAAATGGTGTTGCGTCCCTCGGAGATTTCCAACAATCCCGGACTGGCACGGCGACTGGGTGTCATCGCCCTCAATACCGCCATTGAGGTGGATATCTTCGGCAGTGTGAATTCCACGCACGTGAACGGTACAAAGATAATCAACGGCATCGGCGGATCGGGCGATTTCACCCGCAACTCCTACCTCTCCATCTTCCTCACTCCCTCTACGGCCAAGAACGGTGCCATCAGCTGCATCGTGCCGAAGGTGACACACGAAGATCATACGGAGCACTCCGTAAAGATCCTGGTAACGGAGTATGGTGTGGCTGATCTCAGAGGAAAAGGTCCGCGAAATCGTGCCGAAGAGATTATCAACAAGTGTGCGCACCCGGATTACCGGCCGCTGCTGCACGAATATCTCAACCTCGGGGTGGAAGGACATATCCCGCAGGACCTCTACTCCTGCTTCGCCTTCCACTACGCCCTGCAGGAAACGGGCAGCATGATGAATACCGATTTTTCGAAGTACAGGAAAGGCTGAAAAAGCCGGTAAAGAATCCCATCTTGAAACGAGCAGGAACATCACTTGCAGCCCAGAACAGGATCCTTGCACGTAAAAATGCACACAAATCGGCAAATAACGTGCGAAAACCGATCAGTTATGCCACATATAAGGGGTATAAGGTGTAAAAAAAAAGTCCTTACATTACTGTAAGGACTTGAGTTAGTGCTGTCGGGATGACTGGATTCGAACCAGCGACCACTCGCCCCCCAGACGAGTACTCTAAACCGGACTGAGCTACATCCCGTAAAAGTGCCTGCAAAAGTAATACTATTTTTTGAATTGTACAAAAGAGAATGGCTGTTCGTTTAAACTATATTATGATTTTATTTGGTTACAGTTAAAAAAAAAGTTGTTAATTTGCATTCAAATTGATAATGCAGAGACTATTTATATATTTTTGACCATCACAGTGACGACAAGAACTGAATGTGTTGATCCCGATTAAACCATTATAAAAAGTTATAACTGCCTCACAGATAAACGTAAAAAATAGATGATTTTTACCGCTAAACAAATTGCCGGGTTCCTGAACGGAGAAGTGATCGGCGATCCGAATGTGTCCGTATCCAGTTTCTCAAAAATTGAAGAAGGTAAACCGGGCACCCTTACCTTTCTGGGAAATCCGAAATATACCCCCTATATTTATGATACAGATGCCGATATTGTATTGGTGAATAGTGATTTCCTGCCCGATAAGCCGATCAGGGCAACCCTCATCAAGGTACCCAATGCCTATGCGGCACTGGCTTCACTGATGGAGATGGCCAATCAGAAACAACCGCAGAAGAGCGGCATCGGTGAGATCAGCTTTATCGCTCCATCGGCATTGATGGGAGAGAATATCTATGTGGGGATGTTCGCTTTCATCGGGGAACAGTCCCGGATTGGGGATGGGTGCAAAATATATCCGCAGGTATATGTGGGCAATAACGTGCAGATCGGAAAGAACTGTATTCTCTACCCTGGTGTGAAGATCTACCACGATTGTGTGATTGGTGACAACTGCATCATTCATGCCGGTGCCGTGATTGGTGCCGATGGTTTTGGTTTCAGCAAGCAGGAGGAGATCTATCACAAGATCCCTCAGATTGGTAATGTGATCCTGGAAGAGGATGTGGAGGTCGGGGCCAATACCACCATCGACCGTGCCGTGATGGGGTCCACCATCATCCGTCGCGGGGTGAAGCTTGATAACCTGATACAGATTGCCCACAACTGCGAAGTGGGTGAGAACAGCGTGATGGCAGCACAGGTGGGTATCGCCGGATCTACAAAAATTGGCGAGAGCTGCGTGCTGGGCGGCCAGGTAGGGATCGGCGGCCACATTACCATTGGCAGGAAGAGCCAGATCGGTGCCCAGTCGGGTATCATCAGTAATACCAAAGAGGGTTCGGAGGTGATTGGTTCACCTGCTTTCCCGGTAAAGAGTTTTTTTAAATCAAGTGTTATTTTGCCCAAGCTTCCCGACATGTACCGCCGTCTGAATGCCATGGAGAAAGAACTGGCAGAACTGAAGAAAAAACTTTCACACAACGACTGACCCCTCTTGTCAGACCCTCACATTTGCAAACAATGACCGAAAATAGTGGATTTTCCTGCTTTTGGTTGTATATTTGCGCACATATTTGAAAAATGTGAAAAAATTTTTGATAAAGTGAAACAGAGAACATTACAAAACAGCTTCACCTTACAGGGTATCGGCCTGCATTCCGGCTTGGATATTGTGGTCACCTTTAACCCTGCTCCGGTGGATTACGGGTATAAGATCAGGCGGGTGGATCTGGATGAACAACCGGTGATGGATGCCCTGGCCGAGAATGTGGTCAATACGCAACGTGGCACCGTTCTTGGAAAGGGGGATGTCACGGTGAGCACCGTTGAACACGCTCTTTCTACTCTCTATGCGCTCGGTATCGACAATTGTCTGATCGATGTCAACGCTTCGGAGTTTCCCATACTCGACGGCAGCGCCATCGAGTATGTGCGATCGATCCGTGAAGCAGGGATCGTGGAACAGGAGAAAGACAAGGATTACTATATTGTACGCAAGAAGATGGAGGTGTCCGATCCCGTGACCGGCTCCAAACTGACACTTTTGCCGGATGACGCTTTCTGCATCAATTCTTTTATCGAGTTCGACTCACAGTATATTCCGAACCAGTCGGCTTCCATGGATGTGGTGACCGATTTCGGAACAGAGATCGCTCCTTCCCGCACCTTCGTCTTCGTGCGGGAAATAGAACAGCTTATGAAAGCGGGCCTCATCAGGGGGGGAAACCTGGACAATGCTATCGTAATCTATGAAAAGAAGCTGTCACAAAAGGAGTTGGATAATATCGCCGACGAGCTCAAGGTGCCGCATCACAATGCTGAGGAGCTGGGCTATCTGAACCACCGCAAACTGGCTTTCCCCAACGAGCCGGCACGTCACAAGTTGCTTGACATCATCGGCGACATGTCGCTTATCGGGAAGCCGATCAAGGGGCGCCTTATCGCCCACAAGCCGGGCCATATGATCAATAACCAGTTGGCAAGGCTCATCCGAAAGGATGTCAAACTCAATGAGGTGCAGCCTCCGGTATATGATATGGGTGCAGAGCCGGTGATGGACAACATCCGTATCCGCGAGCTGTTGCCGCACCGTTATCCTTTCCTGATGGTGGATAAAATCATCCAGATGACCGACAACTTTATCGTGGGGGTGAAGAACATCACTACCAATGAGCCTTACTTTATGGGCCATTTCCCGCAGGAGCCGGTGATGCCGGGTGTGCTCCAGGTGGAGGCGATGGCGCAGACCGGTGGACTGCTGGTGCTTGCCAAACTCGACCAGCCGGAGCGTTACTCCACTTACTTCCTCAAGATCGACAATGTGAAGTTCCGCCACAAGGTGGTACCAGGAGACACCCTCATCTTCCGCGTGGAACTCACCTCTGAGATGCGCAGGGGCATTGCCACCATGCGGGGACTGGCTTTCATTGGCGACAAGGTGGTCTCGGAAGCTGATTTTACCGCACAGATCATCAAGAACAAATAAATCAATCTGCAGCTAAGAACGATATGAGCAGTATTTCATCGATGGCTTTCGTACATCCTGAAGCCAAACTGGGGGAAAACGTGATCGTAGAACCCTTTGCCTATGTTGACGGCAATACCGAGATAGGTGATGGTACGCATGTGATGACGCAGGCTACCATCCTCTCCGGAGCATGTATTGGCAAGAACTGTACCATCTTCCCGCATGCCACCATTGCAGGGATCCCGCAAGATCTGAAGTTCCAGGGGGAGGAAACCACCGCCATCATAGGTGACCATACCACGATCAGGGAATGTGCTACCGTGAACAGAGGCACAGCCTCCCGGGGATATACAAAGGTGGGAAGTCACTGTCTGATTATGGCCTACAGCCATGTGGCACACGATTGTGTGCTGAATGATTATGTCATTTTGGGCAACGCTACCCAGTTGGCCGGTGAGATTGAAATCGACAATTTTGCCATTGTGAGCGGCGGATCGCTGGCGCATCAGTTTACCAAGATCGGTTCCCATGTGATGATACAGGGTGGTTCCAAGATTGCCAAGGATATCCCTCCCTTTGTGATGGTGGGGCGTGAGCCGATCTCCTATGTAGGGCTCAATATTGTGGGGCTGCGTCGTCGCGGCTTCACCAGTGAGCGCATCAACGGCATCCAGGAGATCTACCGCCTGCTTTATCTCTCCGGATATAATATCTCACAGGCGGTGGAACGCATTGAACAGGAGCTGCCTGCATCTGAAGATCGTGACCTGATCCTCAATTTTGTCCGTTCCTCCAGCCGTGGCATCGTTCGCGGCAACTTGGAGGGATAATCATGACGAAGGTCGTTTTTCCGGCGGAGTGGGTTCCTCAGGAGGGGGTAATGGTTACCTGGCCTCATCGCGACAGCGACTGGGCTTATATGCTGGAGGAGGTGACCCGCTGTTATGTCTCTTTCTCGAAGGAGATCCTGCGGAGGGAGAAGCTGTTGGCGGTTGTTCCTCCCGGCATCGACATCACTCCCTTTTTCACGTCGGAAGAACAGCAGCACCTGATCTCCATTGAGATTCCTTCCAATGATACCTGGACGCGGGATCATGGCCCTCTCACTTTGTTTTGTGACGCCACACCGGTGATTGCCGACTTTGGGTTTAACGGGTGGGGGCTTAAGTTCGCTGCCGATAAGGATAACCGGATCACCGGCCGCTTGTTTGAAAACGGCGTTTTCCATCCTGAGGCCTCATACCGGAACCGGCTCGATTTTATTCTGGAGGGAGGTTCGGTAGAGACGGACGGGAAAGGGACCATCCTTACTACGTCAACCTGCCTGCTGGCGCCCAACCGCAATCAGCCCATGACACAGGAGGAGATCGAAGCGACACTGAAAGAGATGCTGGGCGCCACAAGGGTGCTCTGGCTTACTCACGGTTATCTGGCCGGCGATGATACCGACAGCCATATCGATACGCTGGCCCGCTTTTGTGACGAACAGACCATTGCCTATGTCCAATGCGACGAGGAGGAGGATGAGCATTATCCGGCACTCAAGGCGATGGAGGAGGAGTTACAGCGTTTTGTGACGGTTGCGGGGGAGCCTTATCGGCTGATCCCTCTTCCCATGGCTGAAGCAGTCTTTGAGGAGGGTGAACGGCTCCCGGCTACCTATGCCAACTTTTTGATCATTAACGGGGCGGTGCTGGTGCCGGCTTACGGTGATGCGAAGGATGCAATCGCACGTCGGCAGTTACAGACAGCCTTTCCCGACAGGGAGGTGGTCGGTGTGGATTGCAGGGCTCTGATCCGTCAGCATGGTTCTTTACACTGTGTGACGATGCAGTTGCCGAAGGGGGTGTTTTAGCAGTCAGCTTTCAGCTTTGCATCCCAAATATTGCGCATCGAACTCAATCTTTTTCAATCTCATTCCATCTGAATCAATTTCAACCCTATGAAGACAGGAATCATACAACAGGCCAATAGCGGAAACAGGGAGGAAAACATCTCCCGTCTGCAGTCGAAGATCAGGAGCCTTGCCGCGCAGGGGGCCGAACTGATTGTACTGCAGGAGCTGCACAACGGACGCTATTTCTGCCAAACGGAGGATACTGCGATGTTTGACCAGGCAGAGACCATTCCCGGTCCTTCCACTTGCAGCTTTGGTCTGTTGGCCGAAGAGCTGCAGGTGGTGATCGTGCTCTCTCTCTTCGAGAAGAGGGCGACCGGTCTCTATCACAATACGGCTGTGGTGATCGAAAAAGACGGAAGCATTGCGGGAGTCTATCGCAAGATGCATATCCCTGACGATCCGGCCTATTATGAGAAGTTTTATTTCACTCCCGGTGACTTGGGCTTACACCCCATCGATACCACCGTAGGGCGGCTGGGCCTGCTGGTCTGTTGGGATCAGTGGTACCCCGAGGCAGCACGGTTGATGGCGCTGGCCGGTGCCGACCTGCTGATCTACCCCACTGCCATCGGATGGGAGTCTGCCGACACCACAGAGGAGCAAAAGCGACAGTTAGATGCATGGATCACGGTTCAGCGCGGCCATGCCGTCGCCAACGGTTTGCCTGTGATTGCGGTCAACCGCACCGGATTTGAAGCGGATCCGTCGGCACAAACCGGCGGAATTCGCTTCTGGGGAAACAGCTTCGTCTGTGGCCCCCAAGGTGAGATGCTCTGGCAGGCCGGTTGCGACGAAGAGACAGAGCAGGTGATTGAAATAGACAAACAGCGGACAGAGCATGTGCGCCGCTGGTGGCCTTTCTTTCGTGACAGACGGATCGATGCGTACGACGAGCTGACACGGCGGTGGATCGATCAGTGAAAAAATGGAGGCCTTCCCATTCGGGAAGGCCTCTGGCATATTGTTAGTCGCTGCTGATTGGTTTATCTGCGTCCGGACGATCTGCCGGAGCTGCTGCTCTCCCTGGTGCTGCTGCGGGAAGAAGAGCGGGTCGTGGTGGCATTGCGGCTGCTGTTTGTGGAGGAGCTCCGTGACTGTACCGTGCTGCTTCTGTTGTTGCCGGAACGGCTGCTTTGCTGAGTAGCCGTAGTGTTCCGGGTTGAGGAAGAACGGCTGCTTTGCCGGGTAGCCGGAGTGCTTCGCGTTGTGGTCGTAGCCGGGGTGCTTCGCGTGCTTGTCCGATTGGCGCTTCGCGTTGTGGTACCGGTTGTGGTACGGGTGCCGGTTGACGGACTTCTCTCAGTCCGTACCGTGGCACTGCGGCTGGTCGTTGTGGCGCTCCTGTTCGCAGGTGTGGCTGGGGTCTGACGAGTCGTGCTGTTGCTGCGGCTGCGGGTGATTGCCGATCTGTCGTCGACCGTGCTGCGGCTGC
>Ga0265294_10005661_pt1 | contig 15213 bp, 12 predicted proteins | sample MunlanPumphouse3_FD_192504 | JGI IMG/M metagenome (GOLD analysis project Ga0265294, IMG submission 192504) | Groundwater microbial communities from a municipal landfill in Southern Ontario, Canada - Pumphouse #3 | ecosystem: Environmental > Aquatic > Deep subsurface > Groundwater | place... | reverse complement strand
TTTCAATAGAAAATATTCCATATGGAGACACAACAACATGATCTATCTGATGGGTTAGTCCATTAACGGATAAAAATAAATTATTTATAATTTTATATTTAGCTTTAGGTAATCTGCTTAAAGCTTTTTTAGTCCAATGTTCTCCAAACCATCCGATAATTTGCTTATAAAAAATTGCTGAGATTAAACCTAAAACTAATATTGCTATTATTAATGGATTTGTTAAATAATACTTTAAAAACACATTAGTAAAATCTGACATAATTAGTCACCTCTTATTAATTAAAATCATCCCTTGTATATTCTTTGCCAAACTTACTTGGTGTAAAATATTTAACTTCGCCATTATCATTAACGGCAAATATGTGTAAGCATAAAACTTCTGCTATTTCTTTCGGTATTCTTCTAAGTGCTACTTGAGCTGATTCCCAACATAAACCTAATCCATATTTATATGCACGATTTATGCTAGAAATACCAGAACCATCTTTTGCCATTGAATATCTTTTAACATCCATTCTAGTTATAATTTGTCCTAATGCATTTAACCATCCTTCACGATTTACCGATCTAGCTGATTTAGCATAGGACTTGCCTTTGCATTCAATATAAAAGTATTCACTATTCCTTTTTCCACCAACTAATTTTATGTCAACACCATGTTTGTGCAAATCACTTTTTTGTACTTTTTCTTCATGCCAATTTCCATCTATTTTATTGATCATAAAATCAATTATTTTATCAACAATAACTTCCTCTGTTAATTTTTGTTTCATAAGAATCTACTCCTATATATATTGTATCATAAAATGATGTTAATTTATTTTGATTGTAATATATATTTATCAAAATCAGTTTTTAATGGTCTTAAAAAGTCTAAATAACTTTCATCATTACTAACATTTTCATTAGCCAAAATATAATATAATACTAATTTCATAATAAAATATATTTTTTCGTTAAAGCAGTTATAATCGCTTGAACATAATTCTTCTGCTTTATCTAAATGTAAATGATTTCTTAAATCTTGCAATTTCCTTATAACGACAATGGATGATTTATCTAAATTTAGTACATTGTTTTTTTCAATTAGTGTTATTGCTTCATCAAATTTTATTTTCTTTTCAAACGGGCTTACTTTTTTTCTTTTAATAATTACATTAATCGTCTTATCATCAATCATTTGATGCTTGTGATTTCCAACTTCTTTCCATTCCTCTAAAGGTATTAATTTTCTATCTTTTAACAAAGCCATAAATACGGCTTCTATTATCGACATTCCAGTTATAACAAAAGATTTATATCGCATTCTGTATAGAACAGTTGTTGAATCACTACTATTTATATCCATATATAAATATTGTAAATATTGAATATTATATGCTATATTACTTTTTAAAACTTTTTTGGCATTAAATACAAAGCTTTCTCTAATTTTATCAATACCTGTTGGTAACCATTTATTTTTGTCAACCATAAAATCACCACCTATTTTTAAAGATTTGTTTTTTTTATTACTTATAATTATATCATGAATTTTCATGTTTTTGCCCTAAAGAAGTGATTAAAAAACATAGTAAAAATTCGTATGTAAAACGTATGTAGAAGTCCTTTTTCAAGAAAAAGTACAACTTTCCGAAAAAAGAAAAACTCGGAAACCCTTATATTTCCTGGGCTTACGAGGTTATTTACCACAACATTGTTTATATTTTTTACCACTGCCACATGAACTTTTTTGATTAGTATTATCAACACTATTAATATTATTAGTATTTACTTTATTTTCAATGGCTCAAGGTGTGGTAACATTCAATATTTTGAGTACTATTTATATCTCATTTAATCATTAAATATTTATACTCTGCGAACAAATTGCGAACATTGTTGGCATATTGTTCGCATTTTTGTCCATGCAACTAGATTATATAACATATATGACGATTAATCAAACATACATTAGTTAAAATCTATAAGTAACTCTTTTATTCATTATTTATCGACAACTGATAATAATCATAATATCTTAATATTACAAAAATCTATAATTTAAAATATTTTATTGTAAATTTTGTTCCATTTTTATTGGATTCAACACTAATATTTCCGTTATCTTCTTTTATAATTGTTTTTGCTAAAGCTAGACCAATACCAATGCTATCAGAAGTAGCATTTTCGCCTTTATAAAATCTCTCAAATATATGTGATATATCTTTTTTAGAAATACCATCACCAAAATCTTTAATTTCAACTGTAGAATAAACGTTGTTATTTTCAACATTAATTATTACTTTTTGATTATCTTTAGAGTGATCTATAGAGTTTTTTAAAATATTAGTTATAGCTTCTATTTGCCATTTAGAATCACATATAATTTTAGAATCATTTTTAATATTTAATTCAATATTAATATTTCTTAAATCACATAAAGTAGAAACATTTTTAATTGACTCATCAACTATATTTTTTAAATTATATTCTTTCTTAATAAAATGAACTGTATTAGCATCAAACTTTGATAATTTTAAAAGTGCTTGTACTAAAAAATTAATATTTACAAAATTTCTTTTTATATCTCTAACAAAATCATTTCTTACATTAATATCCATATCAGGATCTTCAATAATATTGTCTAACATAACTAATATGCTAGTAAGTGGAGTTTTTAATTGGTGTGAAATATCTTCTAATGATTTCTTAAGATTCATTTTATCTTTATTAGAATTTTCAGCAGATTCCTTTAACATAATAGTAGTTTTATATATTTCATTTTTTAAAATAGATAATTCATCTTCTGACATCGAATCAATTTGTAATTCATAATTTTTCTTATTAATTTGTTCTATACATTTTATAATTTCCTTAATATCATTTTCTTTTTTATGATTGTATCTAATAAATACAATTAATAATATGACTATAGATAAACTTAAAAATGACATATTAACTATTAAAAATGTATGATAATCATTATCATTATTTAAAAGTACGGATTTATTGTTTATATTAATTCCATATTTAGCAAAAAAATCGTCTGATTCAAAATCATCGCTATTTAATATTGTAATAATTTCTTTATCAGTTATTTCTGGATACTTATCTTTAATTACATTAATAATAGCACCAATTTTATTATTAAAATTATTCGTATAAGTTTTATATTCATATATGTTTAATGCTAGGAACAAAACAAATAAACATATAGATACGATAAAAGTAGAAATAATATATTGTTTTAATCTTATTTTATTCTTCATCTATTCTATAACCCATACCCTTAATAGTAGTTATAATATCTGTTCCTATTTTTTCTCTTATTCTCTTGAAATAAACTGTAACTGTATGATCATCCACATAATTTCCAGTCCAATCCCAAATTTTATCTAATATTACATTTCTACTAACAACTTTATTTAAGTTATTAAATAATAAGTTTACAAGTTTTAATTCAAGTGCAGTTAGTTCAATCGGAGCATTATCTTTCATTAATACCAATTTATCCATATCAAAAGAAATATCTTTTATTTTAATAATACTTTTCTTTTTAGATCTTAATAATATTCTATTAACTCTAGCCATTAATTCTTTAGTGCTAAAAGGTTTAGTTATGTAATCTTCAGCACCAACATTTAATCCTTTAACAATATCATCTTCTTCATCTTTAGCAGTTAAGAAAATAGTAGGAATTTTTAAATCTTTAATAGTTTTTTCAAATAAGGCAAATCCATTTCCATCAGGTAAAGTAATATCAAGTATTATTAAATCTATATCGGAGTTATTTACTAAATATTCTTTTGAATCTTTAATTGTTGTTTTTACAGTTAAATTATAATTGTTTTTTTCAAAAGAATATGTGAGACATTTAATAATTGATTCTGTATCTTCAATTAATAAAACATTCATATCTATAGCTCCTCTCGTTATATATTATAATACCATAATATAAGGAGCTTTCGCTCCCTATATTAGATATTTTCATTTCTAATTGTTTCAATAGTATTTTGTTTATTAATTTTACTCATTGAATACTTCATAATTAATAAAATAAGTATAAACACAACAGCTACAGCGATTATTATTGCAACAATAGGAAGTTTATAAGGCATACCTGATTCTCTTGATAGGAAATAATAAATTATATAAGATAATGCTATTCCAATAGGAACACCAAAGAACAATGATTTAACCCCCATAAATAAACTTTCTAATCTAATCATTCTATTAAATTCTTTAGTTGTCATACCAACTGATTTTAACATAGCAAATTCTTGTTTTCTTAATTCCATATTAGTAGTAATTGTATTAAATATATTAGTAATACCAATTAAAGAAATAACTATTATAAACCCATATAAGAATATTCCTACTAATGTAAATAGATTATTCATATTTTTAGCATTTTCATCAACATTATTAATTCTATAACTTTCACCTTTTAAATACTCATCAAGATTATTTTGCAATTTATTTGCATCACTTGATTTATAATAAATAGTAACAGTACGAGATTTAGCAAGTTCATCAAACATTTTGTCGCTAACAATAATATATCTAGCATTAAGTCCTTTTAATCCAAAAGGTTTGATTTCAGAAATAGCACTAATTTCTAAATTTGTTTTCTTTCCAGTTGATGTAATAGTTACATCTATATTATCACCTTTGTTAAAGTCAAATTGTCTCATATATTTAGTTAGTTTTTTACCATTTTCGTCAAACTTAATTACATATTCAGAATCAACTAATATAGCTTTATCTTTGATTTCATTATAATTATATCCTAATGACTTAACGTATTTTTTATATTGTTCTTCACCAATAGAAATAATACTAATATAATTTTCATCATTATTATTTTGTTTTACTCCTAAAAAGTCCATATATTCTTTACTGTAATGTGATCCTATAAATGACAATTCACTATTTCTATATATTGTGTAATTTTCAACATTGTCTAGATTTGTAGTGTCTATTATTTTATTATATGATTCATTATTTGGATCATCAGCACTTAATGAAATATTATAATCTGATAATTGTAATTCGTTTTCGACAGTCTGAAATGCTAATCCCATAAATCCAGATAGTGCAATAAATACAAATACTGAAACTACTATTGATATAACTGTAGTTCTATACTTTTTCTTATTTCTTTTTAGATTTTTAAATGATATTTCGCCACCCATACCAAATATGTTTTTTATTAATTTGGGTGATTTAATCTTTTTAGGATTAATTTTAATATTAGCACTATTTCTAATAGAATCTATTGGCGATACTTTAGATGCTCGTTTTGCACTTCTAAATGCTGAAAAATAAATAGTTACTATACCAAGTATTATTGCGACTATTATAGCTAACCAAGAAAATGCAAATTCTAATTTTAACCCCTCTGTAAATCCAGCAGCCAAATAATAATTACTAATAACAATTAATATACGTGAAGCTATAAATCCAAGCAAAATACCTAATGGAATACCAATAATACCTAGTATTGTAGCTTCGTAAAATACATTTCTTTTAATTTGTTTTTTGGTAGCACCAACACTTCTTAGCATACCATATTGTTTAATTTTTTCTGTAATAGAAATATCAAAACTATTTTTAATACAGAATATAGAAGTAAATACAATTATTCCTATTACAATACCTACAACAATACCTAATCCACCAATACCACTATTTGAAATAGGATTTGTTTCTAAAGCTATTAAATAAGCATTTACATTTATATTACTATATTTAGCTTTATCCATTTGATTTAAATACTCTTTTAAATCTTCATTTGATGCTCCCTCTTGATTATTTACCTTTTTAAATAATTTTGGATCAACACCTAATATATTTGCGATAGTTTCGTAACTATTTTTAACACCTTCTTTTGTAAATCTTGCATATACATCAACATTACCAGTTAATTTATTTTCATCGATGTAAGTTATAAATGTATATCCTGGTGCAGAATAACTTTCAATATTTGTAGCTGGTCTCTCAATAATTCCAACTATTTTATATGTTTTTGATATTGTTTCGACTATTGATTCTCCAGATTCTTCATCAGCTTTTTGATATGGATTATCTTGATTTAATTCATAATTATTAATATCAATTCTTTTCCCTATATCTAAAGTAATAGAATCTCCAACATTTAGAAATAATCTACCATTTGTTTGTAAATGTGTAGGTATAACTATTTCATTTTCATTTTCAGGAAGTTTGCCCTTAACTAGTTTAACTGATAAATTGTTTAAAGAATTTTTTGTAAATGCTTTAACATAAGCATAAGGTTTATATTCATTCTTTGAATCAATTTTAGCATAACCTATACTTTTTGTTATATTTACGGTTTCAATATTTCTATTATCTTTAAATACATTAACATCAGATATAGGAACATCATAAAAAGCTGTGTGAAAATTACCTTTTTCGTGTGTTTCAAATATTATTAATGACTTTATACCACTAGCATATATAGATGCTACAGCAGTAATTAAAGCTACTGATAACATAATACCAATAATAGTTACAACAGTTCTTTTCTTGTTAAGTTTAAGATTTTTAATAGTTAATTTGTTAAGTAAGTTCATAATTATACCTCCTCAACAATTTTTCCATCTTCAATTTTTATTATCCTATCAGCCACTTTTGCAATTTCCATATTGTGAGTAATCATAATAATAGTTTGATTTAATTCTTTATTTGATTTTTTTAGTAAAGCAACTATTTCATCACTTGATTTAGAATCTAAGTTACCTGTTGGCTCATCAGCTAGTATAATCGTAGGATTAGTAATTAAAGCACGACCTATACTTGTTCTTTGTTGTTGTCCTCCAGATAGTTCATTAGGAAGATGATTCTTTCTATTTTGTAATCCTAATAATTTTAATAAATCATTTAATCTTTCCTTATCAACTTCACGATTATCTAAAGAAAGTGGTAGTGTTATATTTTCTTCTACATTTAATATAGGTATTAAATTATAGAATTGATAAATTAATCCAACTTGTCTTCTTCTAAATATGGCAAGTTTATCATCATTAAAATTAAATATATCTTTTCCATCAATAAATACCTTACCTGAAGTTGGTCTATCAACCCCACCAATTAAATGTAACAATGTTGATTTACCTGAACCTGATGCACCAACAATAGCTACAAATTCGCCTTTTTCTACTGAAAAAGACACATGATCTAATGCAACAACTTTAGTTGTATCTTTACCATAAATTTTAGTTAGATTATCTACTTTTAAAATTTCCATAATCTCAGTTCACTCCTTTTCACACTAACATTATATTATAGTCAAAGTTACAACCAAGTTACATTATAAAAATTTTTCAAATAATCGTAATATTACTATTTTCCAATATAAATCAAGTATTATTATTACTTGATTTAGAATGAAAATATGTGGCACGTTTTGTCAGTTTACTGATGAAAGTGGCGATAGTATTTTTCTTTTTTATGAATCTCAATGATGGAATAAAAAAGGCACCTTTACTACTTACGAATGTTTGTAGTATTGGTGCTTAATGGGATTCCAAAGGGTTTATCCTTGGCACACATTGTTATTGGCTCTGCCAATATCATAGTGTGTTACTATCTTGTCTTAAAGATAGTCTTATAAAGATAGACCATCATCTTTGCTCTTTTCTTTATAAGGTTTATAATCATTACCTAATATTTGATGTATTTCTTTTTCCTTTTCTTTGGGAATTATTTTATCAGCAACTAAATTATAAAAGAAGTTAGCTACTCTTTCTATTGTTCTCTTTAAAACTTTTATTGTATTTTCAAGTATTGAAACTTTATTTGATAGATTTGTATTCTGAAATTTTAAATCTATTATTTCATCTTTTAAATCATAGTTTTCTTGTTGTACTTTTGAATATGTACTTATTTGTTCTTTCATTGCTTTGTATGTATTATCTAATTTAGGCTTCATTTCACTTATCTTTTTAGATTCTTCTATTACTTTATTCATACTATCAAATGTATCTTTTTTTATCTTAATTGATTCTTTTTCAAACAATACAGGTTTATTAGATTCCATTTTTATTTCTAAATCGGTAATAGCTTGATCTAATTTGTTACTTCTACTAGTTAATTCTTTATTTACTTCTTGTGTTGCTCTTTTAAATTCTTTCATATTTAAGTGTTCTACTGCACTATGTTTTTGACCTCTTTCTAAGGCAAATCCACCTAGATTTAATAATTCACAATATTTATCTTGTAATTCACTTAAATGTTCTTTATCGTGGATATATTGCTTTTTAGAAATGGTATATCGTTCTGTATTTGTTCTCTTATCAAACTTTTTTATCAAAGGAACTACTACACAATGTATATGAGGTGTTTTTTCATCCATATGTAATGTGGCATGTAATATTTGCTCATCTTTATAACCTAAATAGTCTTTTACAAATGCCATACAATACTCTGACCATTCTAGTACTTTTTCTTTAGGCATATCATTAAAGAAGTTATGAGAAGCAGTAAATATCATTTCATCTGCTACAACACTTTTGGATTTATCCACCATTTGTCTGAATGTTCTTCTTCTATCTTCTCTTTCATTTTTCATTCTTTCTTCATGTTCTTTTTTATATTCTTTTGTTATTTCATAAAAACCTTTAACATATTTCATATTTAATGGAACAAGTTCTACATTATCTTTAGTTTTTGATAAATCTATATCTGGATTCGAGTTATATGCTTTCTTCTCTCTTTTATTATGAGAGCCAATTTGAGCAAGATCATTTAAGGTATAAATAGGTTCACTTCTGAATATTGCATAATTCATACAGTTTCACCTTCTTTAATTTGAAATCCTATAACACTTTTTATAACCTCAGTAGTGTTTTTACTATCAAATTCATTAACTGCATTTCTCTTGTTGTCTTCTATACTTCTAATGTAGTAATTTTCAGTTGTTTCTACATTTCTATGTCCTAATAAGTTGGCTACATCTTTAATCTTTGTTCCATTATTTAATACTTTAGTTGCATATGAACCTCTTAAATCATAGAATCGGCATCTTTTTATTCCAAGTTCTTCATGAATTACTTTAAATGGATATCTTATTAAATCTGTTCCAGAAAATGTTCCATCATCTTTGGTGAAAACTAAGTTTAAATTTTTTTCTCCACAATTTTTGTTTAAAACTATTCTATTTTCAATTACTTTTCCATAGTCATTCTTAACTTCTTCAATATGATAGTATTTATAGTCTTTACCATACAATTCTTTTAACCTTTCTTTTAATTCCTTATAGTTGGATAATGCTATATTTAATGTTTCTCCAATATAAATTTTTCTTTTTCCACTTTCTGTTTTAGTTGATCCAATAAACCATCTACCAAATATATCTTTTGGTTTATCATAAACACTGTGTTTAACATTTATGATTCCATTCTCTAAATCTATATCTTCCCAAGTTAAAGCGAATACTTCGCCTGTTCTCATTCCTGTAAAACAAGATGTAAGAAAGGCACATATAAATGTCTTATTATTTTTAAATCTTTCAATAATTGAATCTATTTCTTCTTGAGTGTATAAATGTTTCGCTTCTTCTTCACTTTTATCAATTTTTGGTAGTCTAATCGTTAATGCTGGGTTATATTTAATAATTCCATATAAATTACATGCTTCTCTAAATGATCCTTTAAGGACTTTTAGTATATTTTTATAGTATTCTCTTGAAAAATCATATTCATTTACTAAATCTATAATAAATGTATTTAAAGAAACACTAGTTAATGTTGACAGTTTATATTTTCCTATTTTGGGCTTAATGTACTTATTAATAATTGTTTTATAGGCTTGAATGGTATTGTATTTTAAATTATTTTTACAATAGTTATTTAACCAATAATCTAAATAATCACTATATGATATTTTTGATTCTTTATAAGGTTTACCTGCGTTAATATATTCGGTATATGCTATATTACCTGCTTCTATAGCTTCTGCTTTTGTTCTAAATCCACTCTTATTAATGTATTTTCTAGTGCCATTTACAGGTGCTATTTCAAATTGGTATTGATATACCGTTCCTCTTTTCATGACTCTTACATCAGCCATTTTGCACCTCTATTTCGATATTAGTAACTAACTTCTTTACATTATTAATATCTGATAAATCTTTTCCTTCGTTTTGAATTAAGAATCTTTCTAAAGTGGATTTTAAAACTTTTAAACTTCCTAATTTAATTGCTGGTAAATATCCTTTTCTTATTAATTCATAAATATAATTTGGGCTAGAATGAAGAATACTAGCTACTTCCTGAACTGTGTATATTAATCTATCTTCCATTATTTAAACTCCGCTAGTAGTTCTTCAAATTCTTTAATTTCTTCAGGAGTCATAGGATCTGACTTACACATTTCAGGATGTTTAATCCAATCAGGAGTATTATCTTCATATTCTTTTTTATTATTATATTTATTATTATATTTGGAAGAATAGCCTATATTAGATTGATTATCTAAACTATTAACTATTGCCTCATTATCCCATATGTTATTGGATAAATATATGGTTCTTTTTTTATTACCATTACCGTTCTTCCCATATATACATTTAATGTATCCATATTCAATTAAATGCTTTATATGTTTTGAAACTGTATCAACTCTTATTCCATACATATCAGCTAGTGCCTTATTACTTATCCAAGCATATCCCTCCTTTTTGCAAAGAGCTGTTATTCTCTCTGCTATTAATTTTTCTTCGCTAGTTAAATCTTTTGTCTTATAGATTTCACTAGGCATGATTGCGAATATTCTTATATATTCATCATTCATTTTAGTTCACTTCCTTTTCTTTAGATTTGAACTAAGGCCTTTGTTCACTACCATTATCTATAAGATTGTTTATTTAAACCATGCGAAAAAACTCTACAAATTGTCTTGCAGAGTTCTATATTTACTCCGAAAAAACTCCGGAATTAATTTTCAATCGTTACAATGTTCTTACTAATGTATTTTTTTAGTTCTGATACTAAAATATTATCCATTTTTATTTCATCCATCAGTCCTAATTGCAAAGCCATTTTTATATAAGCGCTTTTCTTTGATCTATAGTATTTATCTTTATGTATTTTAGTTTCAAATATTATTATTTCATCTGTTAGTGGTTTTGGTTTATCATATTCAAAGTTTTTGATAACATATTTTTCTATCTCATCTAAATTATAAAATGAATCTCTTACTCTCATTAATAAATGCTCACATAAGTCTATGGATTTTTTATAATCTTTTTTAGTAAATCTTTTAAAAGATATTTCACTTCCTAATTTTAGATTATTTTCGTTGATATTTTTAATTTTTAATGAAGGATCTTCAACTATAATAAATTCCAAATCTTCTGTAATTATATATTTTAAATATTCTTGGTATACTGCTTGTTCAAAAAAATTATCTTGTAGTTGCACAAATATGTTGTGAATGTCTTTCATTACCTCTTTATGATTATATTCTTTTATTATTGCTTCTGATAACGGTCTTTGTACTTCTAATAAGGTTATATCTAATTTTCCTTCATTATTTTTTACTATCATTCCAAACCCTCCTAACAAAAAAGAGAGAAAAAGACATTAAAGTCAATTTCTCTCATTGAATCCATTAATTAATAAACTAAATTGTTTTCGTGTATAAATTAAAAGTGCTTTATTTCTCATTAGACATCAGCTCCAATTAATTAATTGTCTTTTATAATAACACTTTTTTTCTAAAAATCAAGTGACTAATCAAAATAAGGTTTATCCACAGTTTTGGGGATAACCATATCTTTTGCATAATCCTCAAACTTTTCTACTGTATCATTTTGCATTTTTTCGGTTACTCTAACATAAATATTATATGTTGTATCTATGGTAGAATGTCCTAATCTTTTTGATACTGCTTTAATATCTGCTCCACTTTCTATTAATCTAGTTGCATGTGTATCTCTGAAGTCGTGAAATCTAGAATTTATTCCTAATTCATAATGAATTACTTTAAAAGCATATTTTGGTGTGTCGGTTCCTAAAAATTGACCATTTTCTTTTACAAATACTAATTGTGCTTCTGGTAACCCTACTTCTAGTTCGGCTTTGGCATCTATTATTTTTATTTCAGGCTTATTGGTAAACTCATTTATTACTCTTTTTTCATAATGTAATAAATAACTATCTCCATAAAACTTTCTATTCTCTTCTTGTTCTTTTTTATATTCCTTTAAAGCTTCTACAAGTCTATCTCCTATTGATATTGTTCTTTGGCTTTGAGGATTCTTACAATTTCCATAATACCAAATTGTTGTAGAATGTCCTTTGGTAATATTTTTCCTTTTTGGCAATCCTAATTGATTCTTTTTAATTATGTTCTTATTAATTGTTATTGTTTTATTTTCAAAATCAACACAATCCCAGGTTAATCCATATACTTCTGATACTCTTAATCCAGTGTAATAAGCAGTTAATAATGAATAATAAATTGAATGGGATTCTCTAAATCTTTCTAAAATTCTTTCCACTTCTTCTTGTGTAAAAATATGAGCTGGATCCTTATCTATTGTTTCATATCTAGGTGCATGCACGTTTTCTGCAGGATCTGAATTAATATAATTTAATGTATAACAAGCATATTTAAGTGATCCTTTTAATACTTTTAAAATACTTGCTATAAAGCATTTAGAGAAAGAGTTTTGTACATAAATACTGTTCATCATCTCTTGAAGCATTCTTGTATCTAATTGTGATAGTCTATAATGTCCTATTCTAGGCTTAATATGATTCTTAATAATATTACAATATGACATAATAGTTGAATATCTTAAATTGAGTTTTGCATAGTTATCTACCCAATAATCTAAATAATCAGAATAAGACATATCTTTAACATTTACTTTCTTACCTGAATATTCATATTCGTTATAAGCTTTCACTCCTTCATCAAATGCTTCTTTTTTTGTTTTAAATCCACTTTTATTAATATACTTTCTCTTTCCATCAACTGGTGCTATTTCAAATTGGTATTGATATACCTTTCCTCTTTTCATGACTCTTACATCGGCCATAATGTTCTCACTCCTTTTCTTTGCTAAGGACGAAAAAAGAACAGACAACAATATGCCTGTTCTTTATGTGAACATTTTAACCAATTTGTTCGCATTACTTAAATATCTATTTTTCCCTTATTTTATAAGGCTTTTTAAAGATTGAATAATCTCAAAATATTTTTTATGCGAACTTTTTGCGAACATTTACCATTTTAAGTAGTGGATTTTGCGAACATTATCACTCGCAAACCCTTATTTTATGCTACTTTCCGTGGCATTGTTTATATTTCTTACCACTTCCACATGGGCAAGGATCATTTCTTCCAACTTTATTTTTCTTGATAACTCCACCCTTTAATGTCTTTTCATCTTTGCTGTTTATAATTGGTTTTGCCACTTCTTTTCTTTCTATATTTTGTCTTATTTCAGCTCTTATTAAATATAAACAAGTTTCTTCTTCTATTTTTGACATCATTGAATCAAATATTTCATATCCTTCTTTAATATATGCTTGTAAAGGATTTTCGTTAGCATATCCTCTTAATCCTATTCCTTCTCTTAAATGCTCCATATTATTTATATGGTCCATCCAATGTGTATCAACCACTCTTAATGCTATTGCTTTTTCAAATTCATTTACTAATTCGTTTGGTAATTGTTTTATTTTACTATTATATGACTCTATTACTAATTTGTATATTTTTTCAACTACTTCTTCTATATCAACATCTTTTATATCTTTAGAAATTAGTGTCTTTTTTCTTAATAAAGTTGAATTAACAAATTTAATTAATTCTTCATAATTATCTATTACATCTTTATTGTCATTTTCTTTATAATTTTCATTAAAAACTATATAATTATTTACCATATTAATAATATAATTTTTAAATAAACTTAATATCATTTCGTGTATTGATTCTTCATCCAATATTTTATTTCTCTTATTATATATAATTTCTCTATGTTCATTCATTACATTATCATATTGCAATAGTTGTTTACGTATATCAAAGTTATTTCCTTCAACTCTTTTTTGTGCAGATTCAATAGATCCGGAAAACACTTTACTTCTTATAGCATTTGTTCCTGAAAATCCAACACTCTCCATAAGACTTTTTATTCTATCAGTTCCAAATCTAACCATTATATCATCTTCTAAAGATACTAAAAACTGAGACATTCCGGGATCTCCTTGTCTTCCAGCTCTACCTCTTAATTGGTTATCTATACGTCTAGCTTCATGTCTTTCAGTACCTATAACACATAAACCACCTAATTCTTTTACTCCTTGTCCTAATTTTATATCCGTTCCACGTCCTGCCATATTGGTAGCAATTGTTACTGCACCCTTTTCTCCAGCGTTTTTAATTATTTCTGCTTCTCTAGCATGGTTTTTAGCGTTTAAAACTTCATGTTTAATACCTTTTTTCTTAAGCATTTCACTAATTAGTTCACTTGTTTCAACCGCAATAGTACCGACAAGTATTGGTTGTCCAGTTTTATGCTTTTCATCTATTTCATTAACAATAGCAGTGTATTTTCCTTCTTTAGATGCAAATAAAATATCTGACATATCATTTCTTATTAAAGGTTTATTAGTAGGTATTTGTATAACATACATGTTATATATATTTCTAAATTCCTCTTCTTCTGTTTTTGCTGTTCCAGTCATACCCGATAGTTTTTTATACATCCTAAATAGATTTTGAAAAGTAATAGTAGCAAGAGTTTTGGTTTCTTCTTGTATTTTAACTCCTTCTTTTGCTTCTATTGCTTGATGTAATCCATCACTAAATGCTCTACCTTTCATAAGACGACCAGTAAATTGATCTACTATAACTACTTCTCCATTTTCAACAACATAATCAACATCTCTTTGCATTCCATAATTTGCTTTTAACGATTGATTAATATGATGAACTAATGCAGAATTATTAATATCATATAAATTATCTAATTTATAATAACTAATTGCTTTTGCTATGCCTTCTTCAGTTAACATAACACTATTTGTCTTTTCTTCTTTAGTATAGTCTTTTTCTTTTTTTAAAGTTTTTACAAACATATCTGCTTGATTATATAAAGACATTGCTTGCATCTTGCCGCCAGATATAATTAAAGGTGTTCTTGCTTCATCAATTAATATAGAGTCAACTTCATCTAATATTGCATAA
>Ga0265294_10005660_pt1 | contig 15213 bp, 17 predicted proteins | sample MunlanPumphouse3_FD_192504 | JGI IMG/M metagenome (GOLD analysis project Ga0265294, IMG submission 192504) | Groundwater microbial communities from a municipal landfill in Southern Ontario, Canada - Pumphouse #3 | ecosystem: Environmental > Aquatic > Deep subsurface > Groundwater | place... | reverse complement strand
CCTGGACCGCAGCCCAGGCAGCCGACCAGGAGGCCTTGAGGCTGTTCACTCCTGCAACTATCTGGGTATAGACTCCCTGCAGTTTGGCATATAGAGCGGTAAGGAGATTATGCAACCCGCTTGATAGAGCGCTGGTAGCAGCCTGGACCGCAGCCCAGGCAGCCGACCAGGAGACCTTAAGACTGGTAACTCCTGCAACTATCTGATTATAGACTCCCTGCAGTTTGGCATATAGAGCGGTAAGGAGATTATGCAACCCGCTTGATAGAGCGCTGGTAGCAGCCTGGACCGCAGCCCAGGCAGCCGACCAGGAGACCTTAAGACTGGTAACTCCTGCAACTATCTGATTATAGACTCCCTGCAGTTTGGCATACAGCGCGGAGGCTATACCAGCGAGAACACTGCCCACCGTGGAGAAACCACTTTTGAGCGCGTCCCATGCTGCCCCAAACTGGGTTTTGAGGTCGCCCCCCGCGCTTATGATCGCGTCATAGGCATTTTTCAGACCAGTGTGCAGGAGACCGGCCTGAGTCTTGAGCCAGTCCCAAACGCTGGCGGCTTTGTCGCGGATACCAAACCAGTTCTGGGTCCAGGCCGCCGCCAGGAGGGCAACGACTCCAATAATAATTAGTATCGGGGCTCCTATGGTTCCCAGGGCTGCAACTATCGCCGCTATAACCCCCTGAGCTACCGCTATGGCGCTGGCAAAAATACCACCGGTACCAAAAGCCGCAGCCAAGACGCCGATAGTTTCGATTACAGACCCTACGACCATCAGGACGGGGCCGAGGGCGGCAGCAATGCCGATTATAGCCAGGATAAAAACCTTTACCGGTTGCGGTAGCCCGTTAAAGGAATCTGCTACGCTTCCGATTATAGGCACAATGGCTTCGAGGGCAGGGATAAATGTATCAGTAATCAGGGGGACGATAGTATCCTGAATAACAGGTAAAAATTTTTCACCCATCGACACGGCTGCGACCTGGAGGTCGGCTTTGATTCCGGCCATGCTTGCCGATGTTGTGGTGCTCATTTTGGCATAGGCCTTATCTGTGGCCCCTGCGCTGTTTTCCATTTCCTTAAGCGCGTTGTCGAATATCCCGGCACCCTGGCCAGTGAGACCCAAAACCGCGTTACCTGCTTCGATGGACCCGAAACAGTCGCTTAACCTGGCGTTAGCGTCGTCGAAGTTCAGGCCCATTGATTTTAGGGCGTCCTGGGCTGAACCCCCCTCCCTCTGGAAGTCTTTAAATGATTTTCCGGTGAGAGCCTGGAATTCCTGCGCCAGTCCGCTGGTTGGGTCGGAGAGTTCAGCGATTTTATCCTGCAACTCTTTCGCCTGGGGGCTGGTTTTCGTGAACCCGTCCCCTAGCATCTGTATCGCCTGTTGAAGGGTTCCCCCCTCGGCAATGAACTGAGGGAAACTTTTCCCGGAAATTTCCTTGAAAGTTCCAGATGCTGCGGTCCCTTCTTTCGACAGTTCTACCAGGAGCTGGCGGAGCTGGGTAGTGGCTACCGTCGTGGGGGTACCCTGGGCGGTCATTGCGGCCAGGGCTGCGGTTACGTCTCCAAAACTGACCTTTAGCGAGGCTGCGGTCGGGACAACGTTATACAGGCTCGCAGAGAGCTCCTCATAGGACATTTTACCGACATTGATACCAGTAAAAAGGACGTCTGACGCCTTCGCTGCACTTAGGTTCTCAATGCCGTAAGCGTTGGTAATACTCGTGAGCCCTTCGACCGATGTGCCGATATCAGTAACGGCTGCCGTTGCGCCCTTTTGGGCAATTTCGAGAAAAGAGAAGACGTTTTCCTCGGGGACTCCTGAGCCTATGGCGTCGTAAAGAGCAGGGACGACCTCGTCGGTCGTGACGTGCATGTCTTTCGAAAATTGCTTAACATGCTCGCCCATTGCTCCCATACTAGCGGCGGAGGCGTTAGGCAGTAGGGTATATACTTGAGTCATGCCCTTCTGAAAATCCATAGCCTCGGACGCTACGCCGGTGATAGCTAGACCTGTGGCTATTATAGGGGCAGTAACTCCGGTAGTCATACTGGACCCGGTGGAGCTGAGAGATTTACCTACGCCCTCTATATCCTTTCCCATGCTGCCAAAATCGGTCTTAGCCTGCGAAAAGGTTTTAGACAGCTCCTTCATGTCTCCAATTATGGAGACTACCAGCTCACCGAGTGCCATTTTTCCCACCGTGTTTTATAAAAATATGAAAATGTTGGCCTGGTTATGTTGACATTTTCCAGGCCCCTGACTCTGTTTTTCCTTCGGGATGTGCATTTTTAAATTCAGATAGTCCGGCTATACCGTCGGGTATGTGCCGTTTTTCAGAATCTCCTTCCTTCCTCGACATAATTTCCCCGAGGACTCCCCACATTAATTTATAATCGGTCTCGCGAGCCGCCCAACCGTGCTTATGAAAATATACGATCTGGTCGAGTGTCATTTCGTTAAGCAATTTCTCGGGAGAGGCCCAGGAGTACATCATCCCGAGCTCTGCGATTATATCCCAAATATTCAGTTTTTTCCGCCTGCAGCCCCCTTATTGTCAGTTTGTATTTGAGTGAGCCCAGCAAAAACAAACTTGGTAAACCCGAGTAGCCCGCGAATGTCGAGGTTATACAATAGCCAGTCTTTTGTTATCGTTTTGTTCGACCTCTGGCAAATCATAGCGATAATATCGACAATGTCCTCGATCATACCGTCGTCGAAATCATCCTCGCCCATCGTTTCGAGTTTGCCGGCGTCGTACTTTTTTGAGAATGATATGAATTTCAACGCTACAATTGCCGGTATTATCGTAAGGTCAACATTCTCGCCCAATATCGTGGCTGTGCGTTTCTCAGGTTCGAGTATTTCAAAATGATTAAGGAGGACGTCGCCCCCATCGAGTTTAGGATCTTTTACCATGTTCTTAGCTCCTTCTTCAGAAATGATTTAGGCCCCCTGTTCGTCCAGGATCTCGAAAAGTCTGTCTCCTGCAGTCCTGGCGGAGTCCACAGAGCCCTTGAGTTCAATAGGAACGACTGCAGGGTCTTCTGAGTCATCTCCCGGTAATTTGAGTTCTATGCCGCCCTGGTTAAGGGCCGCGTAAATGGTAATTTGGAATATTTTACCGGCTGAATTTGTGTTTGTGAGCCGTACAACCCTGGGACTTATGGTGTTTTTTCCACCGGTGGACAATTTAACGGATGCCCTGGGAGTATAAGTGTAAGAAACTTTAACAAGTTCGCCGGAAGTAATGACGGGAGACCCTTCGATCCTCCCTATGACAGGCCAGCCGCCTGAATCTAAGCCGATAATATAATCGATATTGCGTGCCGCTGTTGCGTTGGCAGAGTCCTTGACGGTTATTGTGGCAGGTTCGGCCCCGTTCCCGCTCCTGTTCGCGAGTCTTACCATTGTAGTACCGTCGAGTTTTACGAGCTCGTTGGTAACAGATACCGGAGTGCCTGCGACCGTTGAAAATGTATCCATTCCGCCCCTGATTAGGTTCAGGTTTGATAGATCGACTTCCCAGAGGTTGAATTTGGCAGTTGCGTAGTGTTCACGGACTCCGACGGGGATTTCCGGGGCATTGTCAGGTTTCAGAACGATTGGCGTGAACTCTTCCGAGAACTCAACGTCCTGGGCAACCCCGAGATTAACAAGATTTCCCGTGGTTTCCCCTACTTCAATTTTGGCGCTACCAAAGCGGATAGCGTTGACAACCTGGACGCTGGTCTGAAAGTTTACCATGTTTTTATTTCACTTCCTAAATATTACTTTGAAATATTGATTTTTTCGTTATCGATACCGACCTTAAGTTTTAGGAGGCGCCTTTCGATGTCTTCCTGCAGGATGAACTTATCAATTGTATATTTATCATTAAACATCGAGACATCTTCCAGGCCCTTTGTGATGAGCTCCGGATCGAGTTTGATGTCCTGATCCATGAGCGCGGAAAAGTCTCGATTTTCGAATATCAGGCTATCGTCGATCTCCTGGGTTATGGGAACAGGCCACATACTAGACCGGCAATGGAAATGCAGCGGCGGGCGGTACTGCGTGGAACTATCCGAATCAGTATAAAAAATTGTGCCGTGTAACATCTGACACTGAATTGTAGTTTTTTCGTCGAGTTTCGCCCTGAACTCCCAGGCTTTGATTTTGTGCTGCTTGTATCGGTGGAGGGTTGTATTGTTGGCCACGTCCGCGCTAAAGGTCCGGGAGAACCTAACAGCCCGGTATTTTTCCCCGCCCCATAACTCAGTTATCCTTTTTGCCAAGATGTTAGGATGGACCTGGTATATGCCCTCCTCTTTGAGCATTTCGACTATTGACTCGGCGACGCCCTGGGCCAACTCGGCGGACTGCTTAACGAGCTCCTCAGTCAGCGGCAGGACGTCCGTGGATGCAAACATAAAGGGACGTTTGAGTTTTGCCCGGGATGAGGCTGTGGCGCTTCCGGTAATCTGTCGGTCTGAATGGTCGACAGCAAGGAGCGTCAGGTCGTCTAGGATCTGGTCAAGCTGGGTTTGGAAGGTAGCGCTCCGGAACTGGCGCCTCACCCTAGCCGAGAGCGTGGGAGCTGCAGCGCCCTTAAATCCTTTTTCAATAGTTCGCTCAAAAAGAGAAACATACCGAGATTCTATTTTATATATCTCGGGGGAATGTAGCAGGTCGGCCATGTTTTTACTCAGGGAGTACTGTACCTATGCCCTGCGTTAGCTGGGTTTTAATGGCATCTTCTGGGGTTGATTTTAGTTCCTTATACCTGGCAATTATCATATTACGGCATTCGTCGGGTCCTGAGTTTATATTCCATTCGATTTTTACCGTCTTCGCCTGTGCCCTGGTTTCGTTCGGGCCGATTACGGAGGCAGTGACCTCGAATATTTCGGGAGCTAGGGCCCGGATCTGGAGCGAGTCAGAGATAATAATCTCGTCGGCGTTGTATCCGATCTTATACGTTTTTGTGTATCCTGCAGGATACCCGGAAAAGATCACCTTTGGAATGGATACCTGAGCCATGCCGAGGAGGACGAGGGCCCGGTATGCAATCTTATCCGCTTCTTTCCCAAAATAGTCGACTGCGTCATCTTGTGCCAGTATTAGGGCCTGGTTAAGTGCCTCCATCGTCTGGGCTGCAGGTATCACAATAAAATCTTTTTTCGGGTTGCTGCCGTCTGCGTAGGTGTTTGCAGTATCCATAAGGATAATGTGGACCGCTCCGTTGTCGTCTACTGTATAGGCTGGGTCGTTCGCGGGCACGACATTGATAATAGCCATTATAACACTCCTGTATCTTTTAAAATCTCGTTGGCATGTTTCCTACACTCGTCAAGTGTCGGCCCACGGACTACCAGATATACGGTTTCCGTCTCGCACATTCGAGTGTTACTTTTTTGAAATTCGATACATGGAAGCTGTCCCGTGTCGTTATCGTTCATGCGTATAACCTCTATCATATCATTTTATGCGGAATCTTCCCCGACGACGAGGTAGAACCCGCCCCATTTCCGGAACTCGTCGCGCTCAATGACTCCGGTGTTGAACATCTCCTGAACCTCGGAGGCAGTTAGTTTAATTTTTGAAAGCTCTTCAAATTTTATCTCAATCGAGTCCTCTTGTTTTCCCCTGGATAGGAGCCACCTGTTAACGAAATCCTGCGTAATGTTTTCCGTTATTTTTTGGAGGCCCTCCAGGACGACGAGGCGGTCTTCCTCCACGAGATAGCCACTCGCGTAGGTTGTCCCGCTTGCTTTGCCCATAGTAAGGGGGCTTTGGAAAAGCCCGAGCTGAATTTCGGTTTCAAGTGATTCCTTGAACCCCATAACGTCCAGGGAACCTTTGGCGTCAATTGGATTGATCTTGAGCCCAATAGCTGAAATGTCCTCATTTTCGCTTAGGTTTTTGTTGTCCTCTAACCATTCATCATGCAGCTCCGCCGCCGTGTCTGTCGTGATAATTTCAGATTCTACGAGTTTTTCTAAAAGTACATGGTCGTAATGATAACGCCCCATCCCATAGCGTTTTACAAAAGAGACATAGCCTTTATTGACGTTTAATAAATTTCTTATAGAGAGTTCCAGCGGGTCGAGTAGGCTGGACCCATATAACCCGAACGTTTCACGAGATAGTATATCCTCCTGCACATAGTCCCATTGATTGAGGCTCCCGATGACCAGCTCTGCCGGGTCTATGAGCTCCTGCGTTTTTGTGCCCTCGTTTAGGACAACGGAGGCCATAGGTGCTTGCATAACGTCTTTAGGTTTTTCGTTAGGTTTTACTCCCTCAGGTAGTACGGAGGTATACGGCATGAGAGAAGGGTATAGCGAGAAATGGGTTTCGTCTCCTGCAGGTTTCCCGATAATGGTACCATCTCGACATAATAACCGCCCGATTGTTGAAGTCTGCTCGTTTAAATTCGACTTTTTCCTCCAGAACTCGAATTCCTTTAACTGGGCTTTTTTTTTGCTGTCTGCGTTCATACCCTTAGACAGCATGAGGCCTAATTTGTTCAGAGGAACCGAGACATAAGGGGAGGCCTTCACGAGCTGCTGATAATATCGGAACCTGTTATTGACGTCAAAATTAGAAATACCACCTATCGAGCTGGTCTTATCGTCCATCTTAGTCGTGTTAAGAGCGGCTGCCAGCCTCGTTTTGTGTATACCGGTTTTAGCTGCGTTTGTTTTTTGTATCAAGAGAAAACCCCGTTCTCGCTATCAATTAAATATATAGGTGCATATATAAAAAGAATTGTGTAAAAATATTAAGCTAGATAAAAACTTAAATTAGAGATTAAAACCGAGTAAATCGTATTTTTACTGGAAAATGTGGGGTTTTTTCTGAAAAATCTTAATAAAAACCGGGATAATGTCGAATAATCAAAGAGGGGCTACACAGAACTAAATAAAATTATATTGAGAGATCAGGATCTTGATATACTAAGTAATCCGGGATAGTATAGCCAGGTTCAAAAAATGACCAGTTGCGCGGTATGGTTTAGACTGTTATTTATAGAAAATGGCTAGTAGCGCCCTATCGTTTAGACTGTTCTCTTTAGACAGATGGGAAAGGAGCACAGTATCCCGGTTTTAAGGATAGCCTACACAAAAGAGTTTTATACTGGAAACCATGAAAAAGGAGTGTATTACTCTATATTATATTATATTATACTAATACGTATAAGTATAATATAATAGATAGATAAAGAGATACCTCGATTTTAGGCATCTCATATTAAAGCGTTTCCCTGTAGTATCCGGGTTTCGTTATCTGGCGCCTTAACGTTTCAATCTCTTCTTGCTCATTTTCGAATAAGCCATTTTCTTTAGTTTATGTTTTCGCTCTACCATTACCTGGAATGCATACGATACATTATCGACCTGGTCGTCGTGTGCTCCGTTCGGGAACGCTATAAGCTCCTCTTCTAGTTCCGTTATCCACGGAGCCCCGGCCCTGAAATATATTTTACCTGCTGCCATCCTTGCGGCTGCAGGTATGGCCCGCATAACCTTATCCCGAGTTCCAGGTTTCAGCTCCTTAACCGGTAGCCCTTCGTCGTTTAGGAATTGATACAGGACCTTTCCCGCTCCTACCGTCTCGACCCACTGAGAAGAGGGTTTCCATTTCACATATTGCCGCCTGAATAAACGCACCTGGTCCGGACTCTCCAGCCGTAGCCTTAGTACGTCCAATAATATGAGGTCGTTGTCTATCGTGTTCGCCCAGGTTGCCAGGACGAAATAATCGGCTTTAGAGCTCGTTGTCGCTGCGGGGTCGCAGGTCTGGAAAACTTCGCAATCTTCATATAGATATTTCCGATCCTCCAGGTCGATAACTCCACCTGCCAGGGTAGCATACCGGAAGTACTGAACTTTGAACATTGCCCCTTCTTCGTCCTGTGGGGTCTGCTGGTACAGTGCTGCCCACCAATAAGGCCCGAGCGTCTCCTTGATCTCAGCGAGCGCCTCCTCGTCGAATCTCTGCCTGAAAAGTGCCTCTCCTGGTTTTCGCCCCAGTGGATCGTTAAGCCCTGCAATAGCAGGCAAATTCAATACCGTCCACTTACGCCCCTCATCCTCCAGGAGCTGCCCGGATAAATCTGCCTCATGCCAGCGCGTTTGAATTATTACCGCTGCCCCGTCTGGCTCCAGGCGCGTAAATGCCGTGCTTTTATACCAGTCTAAAGTTTTTGTCCGGAATCGTTTACTATGTGCCTGCTCCGAGTTTTTGACAGGATCGTCTATAATTAGCAAGTCGGCACCCTTGCCGGTTATTGCCCCCCCGACTCCTGCGGTCATCATCCCGCCAGAATGTCCCAGGAGGTCCCAGCGATTCCGGGCCGACGAGTCCGGGGCGATATCTATGCCGAGTTTCGAGGGTCCATATTCCTGGATCAATGACCTTACTTTGTAGCCCCAAGAACTGGCGAAATCCGCCTCGTAACTGGTTAATATTATTCGTTTTTCGGGGAATTTTGCTAAATACCATGTAGGGAAAAACTGAGACGTCAGAACACTTTTACCATGGCGCGGAGGCATGAAAACCATTAGGTTTTTGATTTCCCCGTTCGCGACCTTAACGAGATACTCATCGAGCAAAAGCAAGTGCTCAGCTGGGTACCATCGACCGCCCGATAAACTATACGCCATACTCGCGGGGGAAAAATCCACACGGGGAGCTGGCAAGCATCCCGCTATCATTGGATTATAATACAGGCGGTAACATAATAAAGATTAGTATATAGATGTTGATATGTTGTGCTCACACCCAATAAAGGATAACTATTTATACTTGTGGGATAATGTATATACTGCAGTAAGGGTTTAAGGCCCTGAAATTAGAAGATGATGGAGGAAATAAAAGATGGTAAACGAATCAGAAGGATCAGAAAACACTAATTTTGCACTGAAAAATAAGAATGTTGAAAACTGGGAAAAAGCCGAATTTTGGGAAATCGACCCAATGCAAAATAATCAAAGCCTGTGTGACATTATTATATATGTCGACTGGAAAGAACAGACCGCGAACGTCGAAACCCAAATGAAAACGAATAGCATGAATGGTGCTGTATGGAATGGCCTAGCCTCGGAGTTTGAACTACCTGAGGACACGGACTTCGTGCAGTTCCCCGAATTTTACAAAGATGAAGTCCAGCCCCTCCTTCAAAAAATCGGAGACGGATTTTCCAAAGAATGGGACGGCTCTAACTGGAAAGGGCGGTTTAGTGATGAATGCGAGGAACTCAATGAGATCGTTGATACTATACTTAGAGAAAACACTCCTAAACATGATATGATTTATTATTTTTCACTCCGAGACTCGTATGACGTCGGAGGAATAAGCCAGCTAAAAAACGACCTCGACGCAGAAGGCATTGATATTATAACAGCTAACCTCGATGATGAAGGCGTTATGTCCTTAGCTGTTGAAACCGTAACCTACGGCGACGGATGCGACTACAAACTTATTAACGTAGACGCTGAGGCCGAACTCCGGGAAATCCAGGAGGAACTCAGAGAAGAGGGAGAGGAATAATATTTCCTCTTAATATTTTTTACAGGAGTTATTATATGGCACCACCATCGAAAACGAAAGAATGGACACCTGAGCAGATCCCGGAAGCAATTCCAACAAAAGACGGGCGCGTCTTTACGTGTGTACTCGACGACAAAAGCAGGCCCTCCGCGATCCCAGGATCTCCAGGAGCTCTAACCGGCAGGAAATGTATTGTTATCCTGTTGGATTCTTAAACTAATACTCTTTTTTAAAAAAGATGTTTTATATTAATCTGGTCGTCCTCTGGGTGCGTAGCATTCCAGGCCGACCTTAAGATATTATGGACCGTCCCCAGGACCTCCGGATCTCCTGCGTAATTCAGGCGCTCCACGGTCCTAAGCCTGGCTCCTGATATCCCGCTCTTCTGAACTTTCTTTTCGGCCCTGGTCCGTGCCTTCTCCCACTCCATCGAGGCCCTGGTCGTCTCTATGTTTTCAGGCAGTTCGATGTCCCGGTCCCCGTATGATTTCATACTCTTCTTAAGTTCGGCTAATTCCTTTCTTAGTGCTGCGATTGTAATTTTATAGCCTCCTTAAGCTCCTGGATCTCGGCCCTTAGTTCGTCTATCTCGACATCTTTTAATATTGTGTTTTGTGCTTGCAGCGCCTGTATGTACGCCCGGATATATCCGAGTTTCAGGCTATCCCCTTCCTGGACTCTGAACCTTTTAGCCGCTACACGCCGGTATAAAATATCTAGTACTGCAGAATTGGCGCTTATCAGCTTTTCCCGATTAGAAAAATCTGGGCTACTTTTGGGGGGGCTGCTAGTGGTTTTCATATAATCGCTTTATAATCATGTGGTCCTTATCTGCCAGTATATTACATTCCAGAATATTTATATATACTTGTAAATAAATTAGAAGAGGCGGCGGGGCAGGGCGTTAAATCCTAAGGCGTTTTAAGGACATTACGCAGGAGGGTTAATCCATTTATACCTAGAAGGCGCAGAACGCCCAAATAAAAAGAGGAGATGAGCCCAGGGGCTCAAAAAAGAAAGTAATTAATTCATACGCCTTTTATCGTTCCTTGTGTAGGGCTCATAAGATCGCCTCTGGACTTCATCTTTTTTATGAGGCCTGCCGGGTCCGCGATACCGGCCTGCTGGCACGTCTCGATGACCTTATCGAGCCTGGCCGACCTGTGTATGATATCCGCATCCGATAGCGCCCTTATGATTTCCCTGACTTTCATTATATTCGCCCTCTGGCTCCCGGATGTCCCAGACTCCAGAATAGAGGCGTCCAGGGCTCCGGTACCTGGATCGATGCCTACATCACGCAGGTTTGAAAGCAGGAGGTTGCAGGCAGCGACCGCGTCCTTAAGTTCCACCGTGTTCGAAAGCCTCATCCGTGCGTTAGCGATGGCGAGCCTCCTGGCTGCCTGCAGGGCCCGGACGGTTATAGGTGGTGCGTCCCGTGCGCCTGGTGTGTTTCGGGTGCTTACATAAAAATTAGCTATATGGTTAATGGCTTCCTGCGACACGACCGGGAAGTAATGAGTTTTCGCGTATGCTATGTATTTCCGCAGGAGCTCAAGATCAATAAGGGCCGGGTCATTTTTACCCTTACCCTCAAGGATATAATGAGCTAGCATTCCATCAAATGCCTGGTCCGGAATGTCCCGGATAACATATAATAAATCCATCCTGGATAGAAGAGCATCACCCAGATTAAATTGAGACGCGATGCCCTCATACTCGTTATACCGCCCGTACTTAGGATTTGCTGCGGCCAGTAAAGCGCACTGCGTCGGCATGTGGGCGAAAACTCCAGCTTTCGCTACATCGACACACTGCTGCTCAAGGGCGCCGTGGATCGTCGAGCGGTCCTTATCGCTCATTTTGTCGAGTTCGTCGACACAACAGACGCCCCCTTCAAACCCTTCCCCGCCCGATACCAGAGACAGGGCTCCGCACTCAATGGCCCACCGGCCATTAAAATCATCATGGACTGCTGCGCCTGTGAGCCCTGCCCCGCTTGCACTCTGCCCTGAAACAAGGACCGCACGAGGGGCGAACGATGCGACAAATTTGAGAAGCTGGCTCTTAGCGATCCCTGGATCGCCTACTAGCAGAATGTGAATATCACCACGAAGGGAGGTTCCGTCTCCGTTTTCCTCCCGCGTACCCGAGAAGAGCTGCAGGGCTACACCCTCTTTGATTTTCTCCTGCCCAAATATCGACGGGGCTATCGAGCTGGCTATCACAGTAGTGATATCTGACCGCTTTGAGAGCTCCAGGATTTTCGCCTCCTCCTCTGGCGTAATCATGATATTTTCGAAATCCTTTGTACTCTTGACTATCGAATTGGCCAGGAGCACAAAGTCTAGCAATTGTGATTTTCCTTCTTTTTTCACCTTTGTTCTACCCTGCAGTATGCCCGTGATTATCACTTTTTCCCCAGGCTGGCAGGCCCCCGTTAGTTCGTCAACGCAGGAAACATATAAAAATTCAGGCTGGCGACCGCGTAGGTTTTCAATCGGTTCCTGAATTTTTAAAAATTGTATATCGACAAACTCCCCGTCAGTGTTCAAGAGCTTGTAAGGTCCCTTTTTCCCGCAGTTCTCCCCCTCGCATCCTGCGAACGGCTCCAGGAGCATATCAGTCTCTTCCGGCTGCGGAACTAAATTAACGTGTCCACAGCGTAGACACAAGAAAGCGGCGACCTTCCTGGCTGGCCTTATCTCGGTTGCTTTCGAGACCGTGCAGACAACAGAAACCAGTTTTCCGAGATGGTCTTTTCTCAGTCTGCTTATTGGGGTCGTGTAGATATCGGGCAGGCCGGTGATTCGAACATCTACATTTTCCATACTGTCGAATGGGAGCTCGATTCTGGCTATAGTCTCCTTGCACGCTTTTAAAAATTCATCAGGGTTATTTCTGGCGAAGTCTGCCAGGTCCGGATCAAAAGCGTTTATGTGCCGGAACTCAATATATAAACTCCGAGTGTCCGGGTACTCACTCGCCAGGGATAATAATTCGTCCCAGTACGAAATTGGTATACGGTTTTTCGAATCTCCAGCGTTAAAAACTCGCTCTCTTATAAAAAACGGGGGTAGTACAACTTCTACAAGGGTTTTAAAATCGAATGTTTTCATGTTATTGGCTCCAGTTACAAATTAAAAAAATTACGTATTTCGTCTTCGGATGGTGTATATTTATGTTCAGCGACAAAATTTTTAATGTCCCCGGCTGGCACTCCGCTTAACTCTTCAAGCCTCTTAAAGTGGTGAGCTCCCATATCTCGGAAAAACCTATCTAAGTACTGCATGAGCTCTACTACTGCCTGATCTCTGTTGATCTGGGCGAGCTGTACGTCTGTGGCGGCCTGTTGTGCCTTATTTTTGAGAATAGCGAGATAATGAACTTTCGCGCATTTTTGCGCCTGGAGTGATTCAACTTCTTTATTAATCTCTTGTATGTCGTGCTCGATCTGTGGTATTTCGCTTTTATATGCGGTTACTGCATTAAGCAGGGCATCCCGTATTATTTCAGCTCTGCTGATTTTCAGCTCGTTGGCAGCGTCCCATAACCATTTCGGCACATAAAAGGACCTCTGAACTATTGCCAGGTCTTCCGCAGGGATACCGTCTATATACCCGCCCAGTGTGAACTCAGGCGACCCTGGCAAATTTTTGATAACTTCGTTTAAATCGCTTTCTTTCTCAGTTTTCATGGTTTGGCTCCAGGAATTTTATTTTATACCGCTTAGTATAATATCAAATTATACTACTTAGTATAATCTTAAATTATACTACTTAGTATAATCTTAAATTATACTCTCCATTTCCTTGGGAAAATCCGCAGGGAAATTTTCTTCAAAATGTTTTATGACCAGTTTATTAACGTACATTCCATTTCTTCCGGCTATTTTTTGAAGGCCGGAATAAAACTCCTCATCGACTGTTATTGTTTTCGTTCCATCTCTTGAAATCTTATCCCCTCCTTAGTTATTACAATACGTACATATGTACGTACCATATATAAAACTTTCTTTTGATCTCAATAAGTGGAAGCGTTTCAATACACGCAGCACATGTTAAATATAATAAACCTCTAATACTAAAATCAATGATAGCCAGTCGATTAAAAACGTTATATATACCCATAATTAGGCGCGTATGAATACAAAACGACTTCCAAAAATAAAAACGTCCTGCACGGAAGATATAAATAATAAAAAAGGTTATATGATTTTGTAGCGCGTTTTATGGGGCAATGGGATGGCTCCAGGTTACCACATAAAACGCGCTAAACTGCTTATTTTCTCTTCAATTTTCGCGGGAGTATTATAGGAGGCTCAAACTCCAATAATACAAAGCTCTTTCATATATTTATAATTATTACTTTTTTATTTTTAAGGCTGCCCAACCATAGGCCTGGGGGTTGAGTCCGTGGAAACCGAGATCCTATTTAAGAGGCTCGCCCATGATACGGATTTACCGCCCTCAAATGATGGGAATAGCAGGGAGGCTTTAACGATCCTGGACGAAATGAGTACACCGGCCTCGTGGACCAGTAGTATATATACTCCGTTATTTTTTATCAGCTCCTCGTGCTGGGCGCCCTGAAACCAGAACCTCCCAGTCCTGGCACCGTGTCCCTCGCGGCATTGGGTGGTTTTCTGGCAGCTCTTGATCTCGGCCTTGACCGTGTTTATTTCGCCGTCTATATGGTCGGTTGGGCCTGCGTATTCGAATTCAGGCAGTAATTCCCTCAGGAGCTGCTCGCATAGTTTCCCGTTGGAATACGACAAAAGGCAACTGGTGGGGGTTGGTGTCATTATGCCCCCTCCTCATCGTCTGCTAGGCAGAGATCTCTAATTACGATCTGATAATGTCGTTCGCTTGTATCCTCCATATCCTCGTTTCTACCGTCAAACCCCATCGTATCACCTCAAGGCATTTCTTCGTCCTTACTCTCCACAATTTCAATTTTTCCGATTACGAGCTCTTTGTCACCGTTTCCCCAGCCAGTCGGCGCTATTATGTCGTATCCGCCCTTGGTCCGTGCAATTTTCACATCCGGGCCAAACGACTTTTTGAGATATTGGACAATTGCGGCGGCCTGCCGGTCCTCAGCGTCGATTTCGACGGGTGTGTCTTTCGCATCGTTTTTTATTTTTTCCTCTCGTCTGGCGCACTCGACGGCCATAATATTAAGGGCTGCGATTTTTATTCCGTCCCCTTCGTCACTTTTCGCCTCTGCCGGTCTCGGGTGCTTGGCTAGGAGTTCATTAACTCCGTAAAGCAACATATGACCAAAAAAAACATCCTGGGGGATACTGTAAGCATATCCGGAGTGGCTCGGGTCGTCTTCATCGAAACATGAGCGCAGTTCATCCAGTTTCTGGACCAGCTCATTAAACACGTCTGACGGCAGACTCACGACGCTCTTAACATGTTCGGAGGGGGTAGCCCATGCCCTAAAAACATCTTCGTTGATCTTTTCTTCTATAATTTTATCGAGTTTGGTTTCAAACATTACAATACCTCTTTTTTTATTGCCCTGTATACACAGGGGAAGCCATAGCCCGGAGTCGAACCAGGGATCTGTCCATATAATACAAGGTTCCAGGGCAGGGCGGAGGATTACCCACGCTAGAAACTGCATATGGACCGCATTACCTCAATGCTACTACAGCATACATG
>Ga0265294_10005659_pt1 | contig 15216 bp, 11 predicted proteins | sample MunlanPumphouse3_FD_192504 | JGI IMG/M metagenome (GOLD analysis project Ga0265294, IMG submission 192504) | Groundwater microbial communities from a municipal landfill in Southern Ontario, Canada - Pumphouse #3 | ecosystem: Environmental > Aquatic > Deep subsurface > Groundwater | place... | reverse complement strand
CATGGTTTAAATCTAGTGAAATATTGAATTTGTTCAACCCCTCGAAGTACTCGGGGTTGTTTTCATTTTTGAGTTTATTTCCCGGCACTTCGTACCGGGTTATTGAGTGTTCAACCCCCCTCGAAATACTCGGGGTTGAAGACATGATTCCAGATTTCAGATTGCTGACTTCCAACTTCTGATCGTTGATGCTTAGCTACTCGGAGCCTGCCCTCCCGTAGCTCCGATACGTCGGAGCGCAGTAGCGTCATTCTGAAAATTCTGGAACGAACGGTGTTCGTTTCGGAATTGTTCAGTCCGTCGCACGACGGATCGCGTAGCGAAATCTCTGCGAGAGTCCTCGTCGGATAATATTAGTGAAAACCACAATCTTAGTGAGATCCTGTCCGCCAGCTGGCGGACAGGATGACATTATTCAGGGTGACACGCTGTATTTTGAAAACTGTATGCTCGATGATACCATTCCATCCTCCAGCTAAATATTTTATAAATAAAATTATTTTTTTTCAGGATTTACGACCTAAGCCTCGCGCTTCAGGTTTTCATCCTTCATTTCCATTTTATTCGGATTTGATTTGTCACCCCAGTGGATAGTGGTCTGTGGGAATGGTATCTCAATATTGCGTTCATTAAAGGCGGTTTTTAATCGTTTGCGGAATTCGCGCCCCATTGCCCATTGATCACCTGGTCGTGTTTTTAGTCTTGCCTTGATCACAATAGCGCTGCTATCAAATTTATCTAATCCAAAGACCTCGATAGCTTGGATCATCCTGCCTGCAAATTCCGGGTCATTCCGTAAATCTTCACCGACTTCTTGCATGATATCCATCACAGCTTGTGGGTTTTCTTTATAGGCAACGCCTATCTCAAGGACGATGGCTGACCAATCTTTTGTCATGTTGGATACAGTATTAATCTTACCATTCTGAAAAACATGCACAATTCCTGAAAAATCCCTTAATGTCACTGTTCTTAATTCGATCTTTTCAACTAGGCCTCCGGTTCCGTTGATCCGCGCATAATCTCCTGCTCTGATCTGGTTTTCTAAAATGATAAAGAAACCCGATATGAAATCGCGGACAAGTTCCTGAGCACCAAAACCAACAGCTAATCCAAGAATTCCCGCACTGGCCAGAATAGGTGCTATATTGATTTTAAATTTTTGAAGAATCATCATTAAATAGACGGTCCAGATAATAACCTTGACGATGGTATATAATATATTGGTCAGAGTGTTAATACGCTTAACTGCTTCGTCTGTATCTACATTTGCATTCTTGCTGGCACGAAGACTTAAGAGCTTTGACATTCGTTTAAAAGTAAAGCGAAGAATTCTAAAAGCGATAAATACTATGATCGTCAGGATAATAATACCAGGCAGTTCCGAAACGATCCAATTGATACTGCTCGTAATCAGTTCTTGCCAGAAGGTAGCTTTAAAAAGATTTTCCATAAAATTATCTCCTTATTATTTTTTATAGATCTACTGACTAAATATAACATAATATCTTAGCAAAAAAACAGCTCATTTCGATTTGAAAAGCAAGAAATTTTTAAACCTTTCTAGCCGTTTAAAATCTTCTGCGTTTTTTATACCGGGTAAATAAAAAAAGGACATACAATAAATCCTGTCCTTTTAGTGTCGTGTTATTTATTCTTGACTGCGAAATTGTTTATGAATTCATCGTGCGAAGGAATTCTTTATTGCTTTTGGCATGATTCATACGCTCGATCATAAATTCCATGGCCTCCATAGGGCTCATTTCATTCAAGAACTTACGAAGTATCCAAACACGGGCAAGTTCACTTTTACTGAGTAGTAATTCCTCTTTACGGGTACTTGAGCGGTTGATATCAATAGATGGAAAAATACGACGGTCACTTAAGCGACGGTCAAGAACAAGTTCCATATTACCCGTTCCCTTAAATTCTTCAAAAATAACATCATCCATACGAGAACCTGTATCAATAAGGGCTGTAGCAATAATTGTAAGACTTCCGCCATTTTCGATATTTCTTGCCGCACCAAAAAAGCGTTTAGGTTTATGTAAGGCATTAGAATCAATACCACCGGAAAGAATTTTACCGGAGTGGGGGACTACTGCGTTATATGCGCGTCCAAGACGAGTAATACTATCAAGAAGGATCACAACATCCTGGCCGTATTCAACCAGTCGTTTAGATTTTTCAAGAATCATTTCAGATACCTGCACATGGCGTTCGGGTGGCTCATCAAAAGTAGAGCTTATTACCTCAGCGTTAACATGGCGTTCCATATCTGTCACTTCTTCAGGGCGCTCATCTATGAGTAAAACCATCAGAAGAACTTCAGGATGATTTGCGAGTATGCAATTTGCAATTTTCTGTAGAAGAATTGTTTTACCGGTTTTGGGCTGGGCCGTAATAAGTCCACGCTGACCTTTTCCGATTGGAGTTAAGAGATCCATAATTCTTGTAGAAAGATCATTCTCGTCGTAGCGCTCTAAATGAAGGCGATCTTCAGGATAGAGGGGAGTAAGATTCTCAAAAGATTCAAGAGTCTTAGCTACCGCAGGATCTTGATTATTAATTGCTTCTACTTTTAAAAGAGCAAAAAACTTTTCGCCTTCTTTGGGTGGTCGTAATTGACCTGCTACCAAATGTCCGGTTTTTAAACCAAATCGACGTATTTGGGTAGGAGCTACATAAATATCCAGCTCCGAAGCTAAATATGAATAACGCAAAGAACGTAAAAATCCATATCCGTCCTTTATTTCCATAATACCTTCTTCAAAAACATGGCCTTGTTGCTCGGCCTGCGAAGCAAGTATCTTGAATACAAGCTCTTGTTTTTTTAGATTTTGTACTCCAGGAACTTCCAATTTGGAAGCAATACTTTGTAGCTGCTTTAATGTTAATTCGTGTAATTGTGAAATAGTATAATTCGCTATTTTCTCGTCATCAATCAAAGCGGTAATGGTCTCGCTCACTAAAAACCTCTGATATTTGATAGTTGTGATGTAAAAAAGTCCGACGTTGTGGCATAAGGTAAATAAGTTGCATGTTCTTGTCAAGTTTAAAAGGCAATTAAGCAAAAATTAATTTTACTAAAATAATCGCTAAAAAAGCTGATATTAATTAAATTTGTTTCTAGTGGTGTTGGCTGATCTTTTAAAATTAAATTAGATTTTTACTAAGTCTATGAGTGATAAAGAGATAGAAATATATTAAAAAAACAAGAAAAAAAGACAAAATAAAACAGTAAAATAATCAGCCCTATAACTATCTGTAAATGTGATATTAAGGCAAATATACTTTTTTTATGTAAAATTTAATTTGATTTTAAATACAACATGTTGTATTATAGCATTCGCAAATAACACAAAATGTAGTATTTAGAAGTATTTAGAATGGATAGGGGTTGAGATGTCATTTAGTAACATGTTTTCGTATCGCGGTAAGTTTGCCAGGATGCTTGGTGAAGATAAAATCCGGAGTTACCAGAAGATTTATGAGCACTTAAAGTCTGAGGTGGAAGCCGGGAATTTACCTGTGCACGAAAACTACCTTAACGACAATGAGCTGGCAAAAAGTATTTATAGCAAAAAATATTTTTTGAAAGATATTAATGGAAAACAAATTGAACACAGCCCCGAAGATGTTTTTATTAGAATGGCTTCTTTTGTTGCCGCGCAAGAAACATCAAAGATAAAACAGATTCAATGGGCGGAAACTTTTTATCGTGATCTTTTTAAGGGTTATTGGATCCCCGGAGGCCGGGTTTTGGCGGGAGCAGGCGATCTGTATCGTTTAAAAACTCTGGCTAATTGTTTTGTTACCGTTATAGAAGAAGACAATATAGAGTCTATATATAAAACAGCTGCCGAATGTGCTCGCACTTATTCATACGGTGGCGGTATTGGTGTCGATATTTCTCCTTTGCGACCCAGAGACTCCATTGTGCACAATGCAGCCGATTCATCTACCGGTGCTGTTTCCTTTATGGAATTATTTTCCATGACGACAGGCCTGATCGGTCAATCCGGTCGCCGTGGCGCATTAATGTTGACCATAGATATTAAACATCCTGATATCACTCATTTTATTAATGTTAAAAAAACACCCAGCTGGGTAACAAATCAGATCATTGAACAGTTACGCTGGAGCGGAAAATATAATGATGAGCAGCTTGGCGAGATAAAAAAACAGGTCATGGAAAATATACAGGTGCGTTTTGCCAATATTTCAATCAAAACCTCTGATGAATTTATGCGAGCTGTTGAAGAACAGACTCAATTTAATGGTGAAAATATTCTTGTTTACCGTAAACGCAATAAAATAAGAGTTACCGAAGCTCTGCAGGATGAAGATTTACATTATTCATTGGGTATTCCATCAAAAGATATCAGGGAATATGAGCTTATGGAATCTTTTTCAGATGTGAATAAGCTGAATGTTTGGCTGGATGATCATTTTGATAAAAGCATCAAAGTTGAAGATCTTGATAATGTTCAAAAACGAGATGTATTTGGAGATTATCTCCTTGAAGTTGATAAAGACGACTGGGAACTAGCCATTAAATATTCAGGCGATTTCTTATTGTATTATGCTTCCGGCCCGTCGGGCGAAATTCGGGATCTTGTAAAAGCTCGTGATATCTGGAATCTTTTTGTTGAATCTAATTATCGCTCAGCTGAACCCGGTTTGATCTTTTGGACGCAAATGAGCAAGTATTCGCCATCTAACTATGTTGGCCGACCCATTATTTCTACTAATCCCTGTGCAGAAGTACCGCTGGAGGATGGTGGCGCCTGTAATCTGGGCTCTATTAACCTAAGTCGTTTCGTTTTAGATCCTTTTACTGATAAAGCCGGGCTGAACTGGAAAGACTTGGAGCTATCAACGGGAAGTTGTGTTCGTTTCCTGGATAATGTGGTAACATGGAATGAGACCTTAAACCCATTGGAAAAACAACGTGAAGCCGCTTCGGAAACTCGTCGTCTGGGTTTAGGTGTCATGGGTATTGCTGATATGTTCTTTCAGCTGGGAATAGATTATGACTCTGAAGAAGGCGTTGATACGATAGAAAAAGTCATGAGTTTTATTAACAATACTGCCTATAAAACCTCTTCCGAATTAGCGAAAGAAAAAGGTCAATCAGCGATCTTTGATTATGATAAATATTCTGAGTGTCCTTTCTTTGATGAGGCTTTAGAGCCGGATGTCAGGGATCATATTTCACAGTTTGGTTTAAGAAATATTGCCATTACATCTATAGCTCCCACAGGTTCTATTTCAAACATTATTAAATCCTTTGAAATTGGAAAGCGTAATTACATTGGTGTCAGTGGTGGTATAGAGCCTCTGTTTGCTTTGTTTTACACGCGCAGGACAGAATCCTTTGACAATCAGTTTTTCCAGGTTTTTCATTCAACACTTAAGGCTTATCTTGATCTGAATAATCTAAATGACAAGATCAAAGATGTCAAAAGAGAATTTGACCTCGAAGATATTTTGCCTGCTTATTTCTTTAAAACCGCCCATGCAATATCGTATAAGCGTCGTATCGAAATTCAGTCGGTATGTCAAAAATTTATTGATCACTCAATTTCATCTACAATTAATTTATCTGAAGATATTGAGCCTGAAGTAATTTCCAGTATTTATTTGGATGCTTGGTCAAAGGGTTTAAAGGGTATCACCATTTATCGCGATGGATCTCGCTTCCCGATCTTAAGCGTTGCAGGAGAGAAGACCGCTTTTCAGGATTTCAAAGAAAAACGCTTTGAAATGGAAATTTCTCAGGATGAAGTAGTTGAATTTACGGGTGACGAAGTTATGGTGCTTGAAGATGGAACACTATCCACACCTTTTCATTATTTCAAGAAAACGATGGGCGTTAAGGATGTAAACGAGATAGAGGTCGTATAATGTTAACATATAATAAATCATATCGCATTCGCGAAAAACAGCCTGAAAAAAAAGATAAAGATAAGCAGGCGCAAACGCTGACTTTAAAGAGACCGGATGTAGTTGATGCAAGAGTCTATAAAATTAAAAGTCCTTTTGTAAAATTCAATGTCTATGTTACTTTGGGTTATATTATTGAGAACGGTCGCAAACGACCTATAGAGATCTTTATCAATTCTAAAGATCTAACACATTCTGCTCAATATGCAGTTTTAACAAGATTGATCTCAGCTATTTTTCGCCGTGCCGGTGATGCTCATTTTATTCTTGAGGAATTGAGATCAATTTATGACCCCAACGGTGGCTACTTTAAAGAGGGTAAATACATCCATTCCTTTTACTCCGAAGTGGCAGATGTGATCGAGCGCTTTTTTACCGAAGAGGGCATATTAGCACGACCCGAGCAAGGTGAGCAGATTTCTTTACCTATTAAGACAGAGCTAAGCTCCGTCAATACTATTACCGATGATGAAAATGATCCCACTCTTAATAATACTTTTAAAATTTGTCCCGAATGCAATAGTCGCGCACTTAAATTTGAAAACGGCTGCGAATTTTGTGTTCAATGCGGATACACAAAGTGTGATAAGTAAGACGTGAAATAAGGTTTGGCTCAAACTCGGAAACAAAGTTTGAGCCAAACTCGGAAACAAAGTTTGAGCCAAACTCAGAAATAAAGTTTGAGCCAAACTCGGAAATAAAGTTTGAGCCAAACTCAGAAATAAAGTTTGAGCCAAACTTTCTCTAAGCATACCACCCACTCTTCAACAATTAAAATAAAAGATCAATTAACATTTGACATCTGCTCCGAAAAGGACGATATTAGAAGGTTGATTTGTTTATTCTAAAACGAGGTACTTTCTTAAATTGAAAGACATCAAATACATAGCTGGCCACGGGGTAGCAAAGAAATAACGCGCATATACAGATGTGCGTTTTTTTTATATAATAATTTTTGGAGGTAAAAACATATGCAAAAGGTGCTTCAACAACTAGTGGAACTTCAAGGACTTGATTCTCGTTTAGATGAACTGATCGAGAAATTAGGTGATCTTCCCGAAATGGTTAAAACACTTGAGATTCAAATCGAGAATGAAAAAGAACAGAACGGGATTCGTGAGACAAGCATTGAAGAAAACGCTAGTACTATCAGAAGCAATGAGGCTAAAATAGAAGATCTTAATCTGAAAGTAAAAAAATATCAGGAACAGCTTTATCTGGTTACGACAAATCGTGAATACGATGCCTTAACAGCCGAAATCGATTTTAATAAAAATGCTGTTAAAGAAGCTGAAGATCAAATATTGCAAGCTGAAGAAGAAACAGAACGCCTGAAAAAAGCCTTTGATGAATCAGGTTCCACCGTTAAAGGAATGGAAGAAAATCTTAAAAAGGCAAAAATATCTTTAGCTGCAACTCAAAAAGAGACAGAAAAAGAAAAAAGCGAGTTAGAAAAAAAACGTGCAGAATTGATGAAAGGCGTACCAAGACAATATTATTCTGTCTATACTCGCGTACGCAAGGCTCGCAATGGTTTAGCTGTGGTTCCTTTGGTTCGTGATGCGTGTAACGGTTGCCATAATAGGGTAATCCCGCAAAAACGTGTCAATATTTATAAAAAGAATCAAGTTGTAACCTGCGATTTTTGTGGCCGCTTCCTGTTTGCAGGAGATACGGAAATAGAAGTTGACGAAGAAGAAGAATAGCTTAAAGTTGGAGAGATGATCGCTCCTTTATTCTTGAAATAGAGGTGAGGAAAGTCCGAACTCCGCAGAGCAGAATGCCTTGTAACGCAAGGAGCCTGAAAGGGCTGGAAAGCGCAACAGAGAGTAGAAGTCCTTGTTTCGACTCGTCGGAATTAAGGTCAAGGTGAAAGGGTGAGGTAAGAGCTCACCAGTTCCGTTGGTAACATCGGAAGCTATGCAAGCCCCATTCGGAGCAACACAAATATGAGAGTAACACTTTGCTCGAGTCATGCTCTTATGGTAGTGGCAAGATCGATCCGGTGACGGGTCGACCAGATAAATGGTCATCGTCTTGACTTAGGTCAGGATAACAGAATTCGGCTTACGACCAGCTTTGAGCTTTTAATAGTTTTTAAGAGAGAGCACTATGAAATGGGTTTATCCCAACATCTCGGGGGATGATGTTCTCGATTTCAGTAAGCGTTTTGGCTTATCATATTTATTTACATCCATCCTTTTAAATCGTGATCTGCGTTCTAAAGATGCTTTGGAATTATACTTCAATAAAGAAAAAGTATCACTCTATGATCCCTTCCTTATGCAAGATATGCGTAAAGCTACAGATATTGTTATTGCGGCGTGTCAGGAAAAGAAAAATATTTTGATCTATGGTGATTATGATGTTGATGGCGTTACATCGGCATCGATTTTATATTTGTTCTTAAAGAAATTAAATGAAAATATTTTCTTTTATATTCCTGAAAGAGAAAAAGAAGGTTATGGCGTTTCCAAAGAAGGTATTGATCGTGCAAAGGAATTAGAGGCCGACCTGATTATTACTTGTGATTGCGGAATTACTGCCTATGAGCAAGTACTCTATGCCAAATCATTAGGTATAGATATGATCGTAACCGATCACCATGAGCAAGATGAAATCCTCCCTGATGCCTTAGCCATTCTTAATCCTAAACGCAGAGACTGCAATTATCCTTTTCGCTTTCTTTGCGGTGCAGGTGTGGTTTATAAGCTTGTTGAAGCAATTTGCATAGACTTATATGGCAACACACATGATGCAGAAGAATATCTTGACCTCGTTGCCATTGGCACCGCTGCTGATATTGTTCCGCTGATAGACGAAAACCGCTCTTTGGTCAGAGAAGGACTTCAGCGTTTACGCCGTGGACAATGTCGTTTAGGTATTTTAGCTTTGTTTAATGTTTGTCAGATGGATGTCCAAAAAATATCTGTTATGAATATTGTTTTTGGTATTGCTCCACGACTTAATGCTGTTGGGCGCATGGGCTCGGCTTCCAGGGCGATAACCTTACTTACTACTGACGACCGGAAAATTGCACAAGATTATTCTCGGCTGCTAAATAGCGAAAACGAAGAAAGACAAAAGGTTGAACGCTTTGTTACAGAAGAAGCCTTATTACAATTGAATGAAAAATATGGACGGAATCTGCCTAAAGCTGTTGTGCTGGCCGGACCTTGGCATCCCGGAGTGATAGGTATTGTGTCTTCTAAAGTCAAAGATAAAATTCATCGTCCCGTTTTTCTTCTTGCCCTGAAGGATGGCGAAGGAAAAGGATCCGGTCGCTCTCTGGAAGGATTTGATCTGCATGAAGCTTTGTCTGTCTGCTCTGAAAATCTGCTTGGTTTCGGCGGACATGAGATGGCTGCAGGATTGACGATTAAGGAAGAGGATATCCCGCTTTTCGAAGAGCAATTTCTTGCTTATGCTGAAGAAAATATAAGTGATGATATGCTTGAACCGACTCTTAAGATAGAAGCAGATCTAACAATAGCTGAGATCAACATGGGTTTAATGGACTTTTTACAGGATATGGAACCTTTTGGTCCAAAAAACATGAGGCCCAAATTTTCTGTAAAAAATGTGAGCACCTACCACAGTGCACTTCTAAAGGATAAGCATCTTAAATTTTCTATCAAAGGAAATGGGATCACCATCAATTGTATTGCGTGGAATATGCTTGAAAAATTTGAATTAATAATGGATCCCGGACAGAGGGTAGATCTTGCTTTTGTACCTACCATTAACGAATGGAATGGTATGCGAAATATTCAATTGGTGATCAAGGATATCCGACCTTTTAAAGCTTAAAATTCATTGTTTCATAGCATAAAGTGTTTTATTTTAAAGTAGAACATATCGAGGATATAATGTCAATAAAAAACAATCACGAACAAGGCTCAAAGAAAGTATCGATCTGGACTATTATCTCTTTAGTGGTCATCGTTCTTTTTTCTACTATGGCGGTTCCCAAAGAACAAACTCATCAATATAATTATAACATTGGCGATATCACCCGAATGGATATTATTGCCCCCGATGATTTTGATATTTTAAAACCAGAGGCGGCTATTAAAAAAGAACGGGATGAGGCTATTAAAAAGCTTGCCTTTGTTTTTTCTGAAGATCAAAGTGTCAAAAATCAACAAATTGAGCGAACCGAAGTCTTTTTTCAAATGGCTAAAAACCTCGAAGAACGCTACACAAAATATAAAAATTCACAAACAACACTCCGTATTGAACGATTTACAACAGATGATCTTCAAGCTTTAAACCAATCCGTTCGTACAGATTCTAATGCTTATATGGCTGTAGTCAATGCCATGCAGGAGCAGTTTTCCATTCATGCTATGGAATCACCCTTTACCGAGATATATATGCCTACTGAAGGGCAAAAAATCCCTCTCGATACCTTGCGTATGAATTTTATTGCTCATCTTTCCACATTATTTGAAAGTGGCGTAACAGATATTCCTCTGGATTCAATTCGCTCAACTCAGATCTCTCTGAGGCAGGAAAATATAGAAAAGCCGGCTTCTGTCAAGAATATTTTTGATCTCGCGACTGCAACAGATCAGCTGACTGAAAACCTTTCTAAAGACTATGATCTTCATACGCAAAAACTACTTATATCAAGAATTGCGCATTTATTAATGAAACCCAATCTGATCTACGATAAAGAAAGGACCTCGTCGCGCCAGCAACAGGCGTTCAACAGGATTCCTCAGGTTGCCGGAAAGGTATATAAAGATGAAAAAATTGTCGGTGCCAATACCTTAATAACACCGGAAATTTATCAAAAATTACATTCATTAAAATACTTTGAAGAAAAAAATAAGGAAAACTTACAAGGTTTTAGCAGTTTTATTTCTGCCTTTGGCGATCTCTTAGTTATTTCCATGCTATTTATGATCTTTGTACTTTTCTTGCTGATCTATGATAAAAGCATATTTTGGAATATAAAGCGCTTTCTCCTTTTAATGATATGTCTGGCGATCTCACTTGGCTTAGGTATTGCTGTAGCCTTGCTTTCACCGGCACAAATGATCTTAGTACCTCTTGGTATAACTGCAATGTTATTGATGATATTTTTTGATAAGCGTATTGCGCTTATGGGCTCAACAACGATCTTATTGGTTCTTGCTTATATTATGGGCGGTTCATTTCGCTTTATCTTAATGCATGCTTTTCCTGTTGTGATGGCTGTTGTTTCTCTAAAGAATTCTCGCACGCGTGAAAATGTTTTACGACCATTGTTCTTTTTAGTTGCCGGCTATTTTATATCTGTTTCAGCCATAAATATTGCTTCTCTTGAGGGCTTTTCCACATGGTTGACCATGATGGGTCTGGCGATGGCAAATGCAATTGTATCTGTCCTTGTCGCTAATGGTTTAATGATGCTCATAGAAAAGGTCTTTGGAACTACAACTTCATTATCTTTGCTGGAACTTTCTGATATGAATAAGCCTCTGCTTAAACGATTATCTTTAGAAGCGCCGGGTACCTTTAATCACTCTATTGTGGTAGGCAACCTTCTGGAAGCTGCTGCCGAAAGGATAGGTGCAGATTCTCTTTTGGCTCGGGTGGGTGCCTATTATCATGATATTGGTAAATTATCTAAAACCGAGTATTTTGTAGAGAATCAACAAGGTGGTGAGAATAAACTAGATAATCTGAAGCCACACATGGCCGCAAAAGTTATTATTTCCCACGTGCGTAATGGACTTGAATTAGCTGAGAAAGAAAAACTGCCCGAGGAGATCAAAGATTTTATTGCTACTCACCATGGTACTATGCTAGTTGATTATTTTTATCAAAAAGCTCTATCTGAGGCTAAAGAAACGGGTGATACTGTTCATGAAAGTGAATATCGTTATCCGGGTCCCAAGCCTCAAACTAAAGAATCAGCTTTGCTTATGATCGTGGAAGCATCCGAGGCAGCAGTTCGTTCTTTACCTAAGCCAACACCAAGAAATATCGAAACGAAGATCTCAGAAGTGATATCAAAACGTTTAAATAGCGGACAATTTGATGAATGCCCTCTCAGGTTTGCTGATCTTACAAAGATCAAAGATGCCATTTATCCATTACTTGTTGGTTTATATCATGAACGTATTCCCTATCCGGATGACAAGAAAGCCGAAGAGGCTAAGGACGAAAACAAAAAAGATGACACGGATATTTCCAATAAAAATATAGAGGTCAAGAAAGAAGAAAAAGCATGACTTGGAAAATCGATTTTTACCGGGAAAGTAATTTAGATATTCCTCTGGATAAAACGGCGGTTAGAAAAATGATAGTTGCTGTAATGAAAGATCTGGGCCAGGCTGAGTTTTTTATAAATATTATTTCTTTTGAAGATGAAGCCCTGAGGGAAATGAAAAAACAGTACTTTGATATGGATGTTTATACGGATATTATTTCTTTTAATATCGATGAAGATCCACTTGAAGGTGAACTGTATATTTCACCGGAAAGAATTACAAAAAATGCAGAAAAATTCGGCCAAGAAATCAAGCGTGAATTTGCCAGGATCCTTATTCATGGTGCCTGCCACCTGTGTGGCTACGATGATGTATCCGATGAAGAAAAAGCTGAAATGACAGCTCTTGAAGATCGTTTTTTAACTCAATATTTTGATAAATAACATGATACCTGCCTATGAAATGACACTTAGCTTACTTATACCTATTTTTATTGTTTTGCTTCTATTATCAGGCTTCTTTTCGGGATCCGAAACGGCACTGTTTGGATCTCGCAGAGAAAACTTAAAGAAAATTAAAAATGCGGCATCAAAGCGCACACTGAGATTATTAGAGCGTCCACAAAAATTATTGATCTCAATTTTAATTGGAAATACTATTGTTAATATTGCAATGACAGCTATAGTTGCTTTATTTATGCACGATCTTACAAAAAAACATGGTTGGCCACCTATCGTTATAGCATTTATTGAGATCGTGGTTATTACGGGAATGGTTTTGTTCTTTGGTGAAATTATCCCTAAAACCCTCGCTCTTAGAAATACCGTGAAGGTATCATTAAGGAATTCTTGGCTTATTGCAATTTTTTATACTGTTTTTTTCCCTATTACCTTTGTCCTTTACATTCTTGGAAAAATAACAGAACGCTCGTTTAAAGTAAATAGCGACACCCTTATTGAGCGTGAAGAAGATATAAAAACGCTTGTGCAAATTGGTGAGGAACGGGGGCAATTTGAGGGAAAAGAAACAGAGATGATCACATCCTTGCTGGAATCGACTTATACGAGTGTGCGCGAAATAATGATCCCTCGTCCCGATATGTTAGCGGTAGATGCAAGTAGAAGTTTAAAAGATATTATTAATTTTGTTGCTAATCAACCCTATGCAAGATTACCTGTTTTTGAAGATAATCTTGATAACATAATAGGTTTTATTTTTGAAAAAGATATTTTGCCTTATATAGATGGCAAGAAAGAAACGCAGCTGAAAAATTTGCTACATCCACCCTTGTTTTTACCGGAAAAATGTTCTGTACCACATGCCATCACGGTTTTTCAGGAAAAAAAGACTAAGATCGCTATGGTGGTAGATGAATATGGTGGTATTAGCGGATTGGTAACCTTGGAAGATGCAATAGAACAAATTGTGGGCGATATTCAAGATGAAAATGAAAAAGCTCGTCCTTTTATAAAATGGTTAACGGATGATGAGTGTGCAGTCAACGCTGCCATTAATCTTGATGATCTTGAAGAAATACTGAATATAACTTTTCCTTATGGTCATCCCTACGATACACTAGGTGGTTTTGTAATGGACCACTTGGGGCGAATTCCCGCAAAGCATGATTCTTTTCGATATCAAAAACATATATTTGTGGTTGATGAAATGAAGGGGAATCGTATCAATCGCATCAGAATTACGAAGAAGACCTAAGAAGATATAAGAAGCAGGGAAGTGAGTAACAGACGGAGAAGAATCTACTAAGTTGAAAATTAAATGAAATCTCAATACACAGATAAACAAAAAAGCTGAAATTTTAAGGTGAATATTTTATTATGAAAGAATTCGATGCATTAATAGATGTGGTAAAAAAGCTTCGAGGACCCGATGGTTGTCCTTGGGATCAACAGCAAACACATGAATCCTTGGCCCCCTATTTTTTGGAGGAAACTCACGAGGCTATTGAAACTATTGAAGATGGGGAAATGGATAAGCTTCGATATGAACTTGGCGATGTGCTATTGCATATTGTATTTCAAACAGTGATCGCCGAGGAAAAGGGAGAATTTAGTTTTGCCGATGTAATGAATGGCATTAAAGGTAAAATGATTGATAGACATCCTCATGTGTTTAATTCTGACAAAAAATATACGGCCGAAGAAGCCAATATTATTTGGGAAAAAGAAAAAAGCAAGAAACGTAAAGGTCAGATTTTAGATGGCATTCCCAGATCTTTGCCTGCCCTGCATCGTTCATTCCGCATGCAGCAAAAAGCTGCGTCTGTGGGTTTTGATTGGGATCATGTTTCTGATGTCTGGAAAAAAGTTGACGAAGAATTTTCGGAATTCAAAGAAGCTCATGCATCGGGCAACAAAGTCCACGCTGAAGAAGAATTTGGAGATATATTATTTGCATTAGTAAACCTTGCCCGTTTTTATGATATCCATCCCGGAGAGGCTCTCAAAAAAAGCAATGAAAAGTTTTATCGTCGCTTTAATAAAGTAGAAGAACACTATATTAGATCAGGTCGCAAGATGAAAGATGACACACTTGAAGAATTGGATAAAGTTTGGGACGATGTGAAACGCAAGACGGACCCGTCTTTCAGTAAATAGGAATTTAGGGCTTGATATTTTGAGTACATTTTTTTGACTTAAAAAATATTGACCCAATTAAACGATGGTATAAGCAAGAAAATACAAGCGTTCGATTTTGATCCTTTTTTCCTATGCTACTTTTAACTTCCGGATCATTTTAGCTTTTCACTTTTGCCTTAGGTACCAAAGTCTGAGCCTTAGCTAGGTTTATGGACAAGTTTGAGCCAAAGTGTCTGGTATTCATAGCCTTCACAAGTTTACTGATGACTTCAATTTAGGGTTTGCCACTCACGGCTTACTATTTTAAATTATAACAACACCCGACTTGATATAATGAAAATATCCCTGACATGGATCATATTTTTGGAAATATTTTTTATTTTTCTTGCTTATGTGGCTCAATTAAGCAAAATTCCTTGACCCAACCTTGACCCAACCTTGACCCAACCTTGACCCAACCTTGACCC
>Ga0265294_10005658_pt1 | contig 15218 bp, 9 predicted proteins | sample MunlanPumphouse3_FD_192504 | JGI IMG/M metagenome (GOLD analysis project Ga0265294, IMG submission 192504) | Groundwater microbial communities from a municipal landfill in Southern Ontario, Canada - Pumphouse #3 | ecosystem: Environmental > Aquatic > Deep subsurface > Groundwater | place... | reverse complement strand
CTGATTATAAAAAAGGCAAATTTAGTAAAACTTGATATCTTGCTTAATGGAGAACCTGTTGATGCTTTATCTGCCCTAATTCATGCAGACAATGCTTATGCATTTGGAAGACGTATATGTGAAAAATTGAAGGATTTAATTCCTCGCCAACAATTTGATATTGCTATTCAGGCTGCTATTGGAGCTAAAATAATTGCTCGTGAAACAATAAAAGCAGTACGTAAAGATGTTACGGCTAAATGTTATGGAGGAGATATTTCGAGAAAGAGAAAACTTTTAGAAAAACAAAAAAAAGGTAAAAAACGTATGAAACAAGTTGGGAATGTAGAAGTTCCACAAAAAGCCTTTTTAGCCGTATTAAAATTAGATTAATTTTTTAAATTTTATTTATTATTTAAAAAAATACATGAATAAAAAAATTTTACCAGCCGAGTGGGATATTCAGGATGCAATTCAACTTACTTGGCCTGATCATCAGACAGAATGGGAACCTTATCTTGATAAGGTATTAGAATGTTATATAAATATCGCAGCCGAAGTAATAAAACATGAACATCTTATAATTGTGTGTCGAAACATAGAAGATACAAAAATACAATTAAAAAATTTAGATTTATCTAAGGTTATTTTTAGACAAATAGAGTTAAACGACACATGGGCTAGGGATCATGCGGGAATATCTGTTGTTAATGAAAATGGAGAAAAAAAGATACTTGATTTTGTATTTAACGGTTGGGGCCTTAAATTTAATTCTAACCTAGACAATCAAATAACAAAGCAGATGTTTGAACAGAACACCTTTCAAAAAGACGTAAAAAGATTAAGCCTTCAACCTTTTGTCTTGGAAGGTGGCAGTATTGACACAGACGGACGAGGTACTCTTCTAGCAACTGAAGAATGTCTCTGCTCTATTAACCGTAACGAATATCTTAATAAAATAGAGATTGAGAATAAACTGAAATCATTTTTTGGATTTAGTAGGATATTATGGCTAACACATGGTAATATAATTGGAGACGACACAGATAGTCATATTGACACTTTGGCCAGATTTTGCTCTGAAGACACAATAGCCTATGTTCAATGCAAAGATACCAATGATGCACAATACGAATCTCTTCATAAAATGGAATTAGAACTAAAAAATTTTCGTACTCTTGATGGTAAACCATATAATTTAATCCCATTACCACTACCCGAAGCCATATTTCTTGAAGATTATAGACTTCCAGCTACATACGCAAACTTTTTAATTTTAAATGGAGCCGTACTAATGCCTGCCATGGGAACTGAACTTGATATAATAGCTAAATCTCAATTACAAAAAGCTTTTCCAGACAGAAAGATAATAAGTATAAATTGTTGTGCATTATTATCTGGTCACGGATCCTTACATTGTATAACCATGCAATACCCAAAAGGATTTATTAATTTTAATTAATTATTTTACACCATCTAATAGATGCCTAATTAATTAGTAAAAATTTAATTAAATATAAAATAGTTTATATAGCTTTGTATACAACTAGCTGTACTTAATATTAGTTTTTATATATTAAAATAATAATTTAAAATTTCAGATATGAATAAATTAAACGTTGGAATTATTCAATTATCATGTACTAGCAATATTGCAGTAAATAAAGCTAAGATTGAAAAAAACATTATTGAATGTGCTAAAAATGGAGCTCAACTTGTAGTATTACAAGAACTGCATAATACCCTATATTTTTGTCAAACTGAAGACGCCTCTCTTTTTGATCTAGCAGAACAAATTCCCGGTCCATCAACTGAAAGTTACGGAAAACTAGCTGCCAAATTAAAAATTGTACTTGTACTTTCTCTATTTGAAAAACGTGCCAAAGGAATTTATCATAATACGGCTGTAGTAATAGAAAAAGATGGAACCATAGCTGGAAAATATAGGAAAATGCATATTCCTGACGATCCATTATATTATGAAAAATTTTATTTTACTCCTGGAGATTTAGGATTTGAACCCATTAATACATCTGTTGGAAAATTAGGTGTTATGGTATGTTGGGATCAATGGTATCCAGAAGGAGCTAGACTCATGGCATTAAAAGATGCAGATTTGCTTATCTACCCTACTGCAATTGGGGGGATTGATTCTGATCCCATTGATGAACAAAAAATGCAAAGAGATGCTTGGCAATTAGTTCAAAGAGGACATGCGGTTGCAAATGGGCTTCCAGTAATAACAGTAAATAGAACAGGTATTGAAGCGGATCCTTCTGGAGATACAGAAGGTGTTCATTTCTGGGGACATAGTTTTATCACTGGACAACAAGGAGAAATGTTAGCCGAATTTAATACGGATGAAGAAGGTTATAAGATTGTAGAAATAGATCTTAATAGAACTGAATACGTCAGACGAGGATGGCCATTTTTTCGAGATAGAAGAGTGGATGCTTATAAAAGAATATTAGATAAATATTCTGTATAGTATCAAAGCTTAGCATATTAAGAACAACAAAATTTGAATAACACTAAACTATATTTTATTCACTTTTACTAAGCTCAATCACTTTTGCATTCATAATTTATCTAATAATACATCTATTGGATTAAAAAACTAAAGATTGAAGGAAATAAACCCCTATACCTACTACATAACTAATAAATGCAACTAATGATATATTTTTAAAATACCAAACAAAACTAATCCTTTCTAATCCCATAGCAGCTACTCCAGCAGCACTACCAATTATAAGCAAACTACCACCTGTACCAGCACAATATGCTAATAGATTCCAAAAATCACCATTTACAACAAAGCTATGTAATCCTCCCAACACATTAGCAGGTTCAATGTTATACATCCCCATAGATGCAGCAACTAGAGGTACATTATCAACAATAGAAGACACAACACCTATAATAGTGTTTGTAGCATAAATATTTGGACAATACTTAGTTAACCACTGAGACATTAATGTCAAATGACCTGCTGATTCTAAAGCTCCTACAGCTGATAAAATCCCCAGAAAAAATAATATTGTAGAAACGTCTATAGAGTGTAAAGCTGCATTTACTGTAGTTTTTCGTCTATCTTTACTCTTTAATTTTCTAGATCTTCTATCTGTAATTATCCATAATACGGCAAGTCCAAGAAGCATACCCACATATGGAGGCAAAGAGGTGTAATATTTAAATACTGGTACTGATATTAAAGCAACACATCCAAGTATTAAAATAAAAATTTCATTAGCTCTGGTATTTATCTGCTCTGTTTCTGTACTTTCAAGTACTGGAGGAATTCTATGTCCTTCCACATAACGAGCCAATAAATAAGTCGCTACTAACATACATGAAAAACTAGGAAAGAACAAGTGAGAAATAATTGGTCCTGAAGTAACTTGACCACCTATCCAAAGCATAATTGTAGTTACATCTCCAATTGGAGACCATGCTCCACCCGCATTAGCTGCTATCACAACCAATGAAGCATATACCCATCTATATTCTTTAGCCTCAAAGATTTTGCTTAACATAGTAAGCATTATTATAGTAGTAGTCAAATTATCAAGTAATGAAGACATTATAAAGGCTAAAATTCCTATAACCCACATAAGCCTTACAAGATTTGTAGAACCTATACTATTTGTTATTATTGAAAAACCTCCATTTCTATCAATTAAATCAACAATAGTCATAGCTCCAAGAAGGAAAAATAAAGTTGAAGAAATGGTACCTAAATTTTCTATTAATTCATGATCCGTAATAAAATTAATTTTATCAGTATGAGTACCAATGCCTGAACCAATAAAAGTATTCCAATTTTTACTATAACCTAAAGATAGTATAGAATCTGCACCTAAAGAATAAATTGTCCATAACAGTGTTCCAATAAGCAAAGCAAAAGCCGCTTTATTGATATTTATGCTATGTTCCATGGCTATCATTATATAACCAAGAACAAAAACGACTACCATTAAATAAAACATATATATATAATTTATTAGAAAACATACAATTACCATAATTCTAATTGGCAACTATAAATTTTCTATTTATTCATAATTTAAAAATAAAATATTTCTCTATTAATTTTTTGATATAGAAAAAACAACCATTAACATATCTTAATTGGAGGAGAAACATCCGAAATCGAAATTATACTATATTTTTGAAAATATAATGATTCGGACTTTTTTATTATAAACGATATATGTTTATATTTAAATTTAGATGATTTTTTATAAAAACTATTTATTATAAAATAATTTAATAAGTCACTATCAAAATCCAAGGATATAAATTGATTTTCCGAAATATCATAAGTAGACAAAGGTATATTTCTTCTATTATACGAACTACTACTATTTTCTATACCAAAGCCTAGAAAACTAGAAAAAATAAGAATTACAATTAATATTGCTACTAATCTTCTCCATTCTATAATTTTAAGCTTATATTCCATCTTCAATTTGTAATTCTCCTACTTATAATTTTAATTAAATTGTTCCTACAAATTTTGTTCCAAAACCTAGTATTGACCATTTTATATTATAAACTTCAAAGGTAATTAATTATATCATACGTAAAAATCAAACTCTGAATACCTAATGTTAGTTGATTCAGAGTTTGACTTATTTGCTTATTTCATATAAAAAAAAGTTCTTTAAATAAATTAACTTCTAAAATATTAGACTATTTATTAAATAATTTAGTCCAATTCTTATATTCTCTTTCTTTCCAAGGAGCATTATGATATACATAGCTTGCAATAGCTGGAATAACAGTAGTTCCTTCAGCATACACCATTTGTTCGTAAGTAGTATCAACTTTACCCCAAGAACAAGCTTCTTTTAAAGTAGATGAAGAACATGCTCCATCTCGCACATCAGCTACGGTTATTTGTATTGCATATTTGTGCATAGGAACCTCATGACCCATAATCTCAGCACAAACAACAGTATCCTGAGCAAAATTCTTAGGAGTTCCACCACCTACCATAAATAAACCTGTAGTACCAGCAGCAATCTTAATTTTTGTAAGTTCTATAAAATCCTTAACAGAATCTATAGAAAGGTGTTTATCTGGATTCTCCCATTGATGTTTGCCAATACCAAATCCCGCACTACAATCAGAAAAAGCTGGACAGAAAATAGGTACACCATATTCATAGCATGTTTGAATAAGACTATCTTTCTTAACTGCGTGTCCATCGTATAACCATTTACCTAACTCCCATATAAACTCGCGCGAAGAGTAAGGACGAGGTTCAAGTTGATTGGATAATTCATATGTGGCATTATCACATGATTGAAGTTCTTCTTCATCAATAAAAGTATCATATATTCTATCAATATATAAATTTCTTAATTGCATATCTGGAACATCTTGGTTACCTATATAATGTTTATAGCCAAGAGCTTCAAAAAGATCCATATCAATTATGGAAGCACCTGTAGAAACAACAACATCAATCATCTTATTCTTAACCATATCTACATATACTTGCATACATCCAGCAGCACTAGTACTACCTGCTAAAGTCAGAATATTCGTACATTCTTTTTCTTCGTTCATCATCATCAAAATATCTGTAGCACGAGCTGTGTCACGAGATGTAAATGACATATTTCTCATCGCATCGATAAGTTGAGTAGAATCATATGATTTAATGTCAATGTGTTTTACAGTCTCTTTCAATAAATCTTTTTTTTCCATTTTATTTAATAATCTATCGGGGTAAAGTGCAAATATGAGGACCTTACTAACTCAATTTAATTATTCGTATCAAAATATTTTACATACTTAATTTATACTTTGAAGCGCGACAAATATATGAAAAAATATAATACCATATTCAAAATTAAATATTTTTTACTATTTTTTTTATCAGGACTAAAATACTAAATACAATATTTTAAACGACTTTAAGACGCTGATAATCAGAAATTCAAAACAATTATTAGAACTTATAAACTAAAAAAATATTAATATTTTTTTAGTTTATATTAAAGAATATTACTAACTTAGACGAAATTAAAATACCAAAACGAAATAATACTATGGAAAAAGAAATTGCACAAGAATTAATAGACTTCATCTATGATAGTCCATGTAATTTTTTAGCTACTCAGAACATAAAAAAAGAACTTCTTTCAAATGGTTTTACAGAATTAAGATCTGGAGATAGTTGGCAAATAGAAAAAAATAAAAAATATTTTGTTACAAAAAACAATTCATCTATTTTTGCCATAACAGTAGGAAGTGGGTACATAAATGAAGGTTTAAAAATAATATGCGCACATTGTGATTCCCCATCTTTTAGAATTAAACCCAAAGCTGAAATTAATATAGAATCAAAATATCTTAAACTTAATACAGAAGTTTATGGAGGTCCTATAATGTATACTTGGTTCGACAGGCCTTTATCTCTTTCTGGGAGAGTTATATTAAAGAGTGATGATCCATTAAATCCAATATCCAAATTTATAAATTTCAAGAGACCATTACTAGTAATACCTCATTTAGCAATACATTTTAATCGTTCTGTAAACGATGGTAACAAACTAAGCAAACAAAAAGATATGTTACCTGTAATTGCTATTATAAATGAAAAATTTGAGAAAGAAAATTATCTTCTTAAATTAGTTGCAGATGAACTTAGAGTTAATCCTGAAGATGTATTAGATTTTGATCTTACTCTTTATGAATATAATAAGGGCACATTATTAGGAGCTAATAATGAATTTATTTCTTCCGGAAGATTGGATGACTTATCAATGGCATTTGCTGGACTTAAAGCTATGCTAAATTCTAAACCTTCTAAAAAAACTAAAATTCTAGCTATTTTTGATAATGAAGAAGTAGGTAGTGGTACAAAACAAGGAGCTGCTTCTCCTGTATTGAGGAGTATTATAGAAAGATTAGTTGAAAAACTTGGAGGTAACCATGAAGATCTAATTAGAACATTGGACAAAACGTTTATTATTTCAGCAGATATGGCACATGCAGTTCATCCTAATTATGTTGAAAAACATGATCCTACAAATCATCCATACATAAATGGTGGACCTGTTATAAAATTAAATGCTAATCAAAAATATATGACAGATGCGGATTCAGCAGCAGTATTCACTAATATATGTAAATTAGCTAAGGTTCCATGTCAAACATTTGTAAATGATTCAGATATGGCAGGAGGTTCTACGCTTGGAAATATTCTTCAAACACAAATGGAAGTAAGAGGCGTTGATATAGGAAATCCTATGTGGGCTATGCATTCTATATGCGAAACAGGTGGTGTAAAAGACCAATATTATATTACTAAAGCTTTTACTACATTCTTTAATCTATAGCAATATCCAAAAATTAATGAAAAGGGTATATAAAGATTTTTATATACCCCTTCTTATTTTATTCATCTATTACTATCATTATATTTAGTAGATTACTAATCTATTCATTTATCATTATATTTAGTAATTTACTAATCTATCCATTTATTCATTGCTATCATTTTTTTTACTCTATTTATCACGGATAGATCTGCATTATCATTTTTTTCAAATTTAATAGCAGAAGTACGAGTTATATAAAATAACGAACCTTTATCTTTACAGGATATTACATCAGCTCTTCCATTTAAAGAATTTTCCATAATTGCTTTTACAATAGCCATGCCCAAACCTGTACCACTAGCAACTTCATCAAGCTTTGTGAACTTTTCAAAAACTTTTGGTAAATTTTCTTCAGATAAACCTATTCCTGTATCTAGCACAAACAAATAGATATTACCATCAATTTCATAAGCTCCTAAATCTATAAACCCACTAAGAGTATATTTACAAGCATTTGAAATATAATTACTTAAGACTCTTTGCATTTTATTAATATCTCCATAATAAATAAAACTCTTATAAGGGAAATTTAATCGCATTTCTATTATTTCACTTTTACCCATATTTTTAAGTTCTAACTTAAAAATATCAAATGATGACTTTAAAGTATTTTTTAAATCAAACCAAATAAATTCACTTTTTGTATCACCTACTTTAAAACGAGCTAAATCTACAGTATCATTTAGTAGAGATAATAAATAATCTGTATTTTTTGATATTATTTCACTATACTGCAGCGTTTCTTCTTTAGAAGAGCCTTCTGTCAATAAACCAACAAATCCTACAATAGCATTTAATGGAGTACGAATATCGTGACTCATATTTGCCAAAAAAAGAGATTTCAATTTTTCCGCCTTTTCTGCTTGCAAACTGGCTTCAATAATTTGGGTAATATCTGTTTCCACCATACATATACATTCCTCATTTTTTGCTGTTTTAAAAGGTGCTGCATAGCGTAACATAGATATATATTTTCCATTATCAAATATATCCGTATTCGTCCTACTATATATTCTACCAGTATTTATAATATTTTTTACAACTCCCTTATTTATTTTTTTTATTCTAGCACCATATTTCGTGTATTTTTGATCAGACTTAAGATATTTGCGTTCATACTCCAAATATTGGGCATTTTTATAAACAGGTTCTGTGTCATTAGCTTTATATACACTTATAGGATGCTCTACATTCCCTAATACAATATTGTTAATATCTGCTTTGTATTTTAGTCTTTTAAAAGTAATACTATTTATTCTTACATATAAAAGTATAAAAAGACATAAAACAACTATTGAAAAGATGATAGAGGAATAAATCAGTTCATATTTAAAAACATATTCTGTATAGCCATCATAAAAATTCCATTTCTTTAAAATTTTTTCTTTAGTATCACTATAAACTAAATGCTCTATACCTTTATTTATTTTATGAAGTAAGTCGCTATTAATACCCTTTATAAGCGCAAAAGAATAGACAAAATTTATATTCTTTAGTTTAGTTATTCTATATTTAAGTATACTAAATTCATCACAATCAAAGATTTTATTAATTACTATAGAATTACAAACTATAGCATCGATTTCTTTATTCTTTAATTTATTTAAAGCAATATCAGGTGCTATAATAAAGTGATCATTAGCGTAATTTGACATAATTTTTTCAAAACAAACTGTTTCAAATTTATTCGTAATTATGGCGTGTCTATCTATAAGAACATCTAATTTGGGAATTTTAGTAAAACGCCTAGTTAACATAACTGGGGATGTTCTAATAATGGGATAAGATCTTGCAAATAGAGTATTGTTTCTTATAAAACCATCTTCCAAAGGTAGTATATCTATTTTACCATTTTTTAGTAAGTTTAATGCATTGTTAAAATTACAATCAACTTTTATATAAACAATATTCATTTGATTAAATAAGGAATCTAATAACTCAACCATTACTCCTTGCTCATCTTCATATCCTTCCCTATTTATACTAAGAAAAGGTAGCTTTAAAACGCCAACTCGTATAATTTTAGAACTATCGCATATGTTTATTTTTTCTGCATAATTTTTATTTGCCATTAATAGCATTAATAGCATTCCAAAAATAATAAAGACAGTTTTACTTTTATTCATTATTACCCCCTCTCAACACCATTATTCCATTTTCGTCTTTCTCATACCACTTACCTTTATACATATTTTTACTCAATAATTGAACTTCGGAAGACAAATTTTCTGAACAAGAAACTCTATCGTCACAAATTGAAAAACTAACCCAAAAAGTGCTACCTTTACCCAATTCACTATAGAATCCTATTTTTCCATCAGGTAGTAACTTTGTTAATTCTAAAGCTATAGACATTCCTATTCCTAAGCCTTGAGTATATATATCTACTTTTGAGAAACGTTCAAATACAATATTAGCATCTTTATAGGAAATACCTTTACCTGAATCCTTTACGAACAACACTGTATTTTCCTCTATGCAATTAAATCCATAGAGTATTTCACCATTTTCTGTAAAATTCTCAGCATTAGATAATAGAACCTTATAAAGATAGGATATTACAGTAAAGTCTGATTCTATAGTATAGGTATCAAAAGGTATATACAACTTGAGATTTACATTTTTTTTGTCATTATATTTATCATGAAATTTCAACTTTCTCATCTGCAATATTTGTACAATATCAATTTTCTTTAGTATTATTGTAAATGTACCAGACTGCAATTTTGCATATATCAAAATATTTGATATCATTCCTGATAATTGATTACTTTTTTCTGAAATTAGTTTTATAATAGATGGCTTCTCATTTTCGGATAATTCGTTCAGAATATTACTAAACCCCACGATAGTATTTAGAGGAGTCCTAATCTCATGGTTAATTATAGATAGAAAATTATCCATTTTTTTATTATTCTCACTTGCTAAATTTTGAGCATTCCTAAGATCTGTTACATTAGAGATTGTAGTAAAAATATAATATTCAGAATTCAAGAATATACGTTTAATTGTTATAAGACTCTCTGAATCTTTCTGATTAGGGAAATGAAACTTTTCGTAAAATTTTACGATTTTTCCTGTTTTAAATACATCTTCCGAAATTTTTATAATCTCTTCCCTTCTTCTAAGACTAAATATGTCTAAAACATCTTTTAGAGTGGGATTTTTGTCATTAAAAAAATGTTTAAAATTCTCACTACAATAAAAAATTCGTTTATTATATTTGGAATTTTTGCTGGTAAATAATTTTTTAAGTAAGAAATAAAAGTTACGATCTGTTTGATTTTTTTTAGAAGAACGCACAATAATAATTCCTATGGGTATTATTTTTCCTATAAGAATAGCATATTCATCCACGCTTGCTAAATGTTTGCGTTGTTGCTTTACTATTTTAGATATAATATAAGCTAATAATAAAGATACTAAAATACCAAATATAATCGATATGTATAATATTATTTTATCCGTATCAATATTAAGTCTTATAAAATTATTATCCTTTAACTTCTCTATTTTACCATGCTCTTTAAGATCTAACATAACCTCATTTACTATATCGAATACATCTTGCCCATACTTATTTGCAGCTAAACAAATAGGCACACCCCTTATAGCAACACTTTGTGTATTTCTATTTAACTTAAGATATTCCTTTAAATTAATCCCATTATCATAAAAAGGACTAATAGCATCTTCAGTTGAAGCATAAGGGGAACTTAATAAAAAATCTCTTCTATAAATTGGAATATCATAAACGCCCAAAGCTACTACGGTAGAATCTTTATAAAGAGTTCTAAATAAATTCTCTTTTGACAAATGTTTAATTTTGCAAGGAACCTTACATTTATTAGAAATATTTTTTGCTAAATGTGAATAAAAACCAGAAATTTTTCCTTCTGAATCTTTATATGTAAAAGGTGGATCATATTCAAATACTAGAAGTGTTATAGTATCTAATGAACTATTAAAACTTGTATCTAAATCAGTCTTAAAAGATAAATTTTGATTAATATTATAACAAGCACATAAACTAATAATAAAATAAAAATAGATTATAAATTTTATTTTACAAGGTGTTTTTTTTATATAAAACATTAATTTAACGCACATTTTTAAATAATTTATAATATTTCTTTCTCTTTTATTCAACAGTTATATTTTTATTCCTTTTATAATTTTATTTGCAAATATAATAAAACGAATCAATCAAGAACTATTTAATCTACAGTTTTTTATGGTAGTTTATTAAAAATTACGTACTTAAATTTAAACAGATAATATCAAAAAGGATCTTAACGAGCTATTCCGAAGCATACCCAATTAACTTTTCGACAATAAGAGTAGTTATAAATTGTAACTACCGAAGCCCAAAATCACAAAGGAACTACGAATTAGAGGATATCTAATACTTAATTAATCTTTATGAAAGTATTTATATATTGCTTTTGCTCTAACTAAATTAATACAAGATGATAATTCCTGTAAAGTTGCATTTTTTACATTATGCACAGATTTAAATTTTTCCATCAGCTTTTGAATAGTAGAAGGTCCAATATTATCTATATTTTGAAGTTCTGTATCAATAAATTTCAGCTCTCTTAAACTTCTATGAAAAGTAATACCAAATCTATGAGCCTCGTCCCTTGCAAACATTAATACTTTTAAAGTAATAGAAGTTTTAGCTAATATATAAGGATTAGAATCTCCTGGATAATATATTTCTTCCATTTGTTTAGCTAGTCCTACTATTGGAACCTTAGTTAATAAATTAAGCTTTTCAAGACTATTTAAAGCAGCATGAAGCTGTCCCTTACCACCATCTACAACTATTAAATCTGGTAATTCTGCATTTTCATCCAGCCTCCTTTTATATCGTCTATATATTATTTCTTCCATAGAAGCAAAATCGTCTGCCCCAACAACAGTTTTGATATGGAACTTTCTATATTCTCGTTTAGCAGGTTTACCATCTATAAAGACGACACAAGAAGCAACTGGATTAGTACCTTGAATATTCGAATTGTCAAAACATTCAATTCTATGAGGCAGTGTAGGTAATTTTAGATCCTTCTTTATAGAAAGCAGCGTATTCATTGTAGAATAAGCTTTAGTTTTATTCGAGCGATCTCTATCCTTATCTAATTTAAAAAAATTTGCATTTCTTAATGAAAGTTCTAAAAGTTGCTTTTTATCACCTTTTTTAGGAACTATATAGTTCACATTATTTAATTGAAATTCTGGAACGAAAGGTACTATTATAGTCTTAGACATACTACCTACCATATTTCTTATCTCAAAAATTGTAGATGAAAATATTTCGCTTTTAGACTCATCCGTTTTTTTTGTTATTTGGACTGTATATACTTGATTTACAGCACCTTTGATGATTCTCAAATAATTTACATAAGCATAATTTTCAGCATCTATATAAGAAAATACATCAATACTCTCAAGAGAAGTACTTAAAATTGTAGATTTACTCTGATGATCTTTAAGTAATTCAAATGATAATTTTAATTCATGTGCTTTTTCAAAATCCATATTTTTAGAATATTTTTCCATTCTATTTTCTAGATATTTAAGAACAATTGATAAATTCCCTTTTAATATATTTCTAACTAACTCAATATTTTCTGTATATTTTTCTTTAGATATTTTTGCCACACAAGGTGCTTCGCAATTACCTATATGATATTCCAAGCATACTTTGAATTTTCCACTGAAAATAGATTTTTGAGTTAGTGGTAAATTACAAGTTCTCAATTTAAAAATAGATTGAAATAAATTTATTAGAGTGTTTGCATATCTAACATTAGTATAAGGACCAAAATAGTCAGCCCTACCTCTTATTAAATTTCTAGTTATAGTTACCTTTGGATATTCGTCTTTACTTATAGCAATCCATGGGTATCCTTTATCATCCTTTAAAAGAATATTATATTTTGGTTTATATTTTTTTATTAAATTATTTTCCAAAAGTAAAGCATCTTGTTCTGTTTTTACAACTATATATTGTAAATCGCAAATTTGTGTAACCAACAATTTTGTTTTTGCAGCTTGATTTGATTTATTTAAATAAGATGAAACTCTATTCTTTAATTTTTTTGCTTTTCCTATATATATAATCTTATTATTTTTATCAAAGTATTGATAAACTCCAGGACTCAAGGGTAACTCTGCTATTTTTTTTCTAAGATTATCATCAGTCAATGCCATATAATATTATTTTTTATAATTATAGTTAGAATTATTTTATAAAATTAAATTTAGAATAATCAAATAAACCTTTTTCACCTATTTTAATCTCGGGTATAACTAGTAAGGACATAAAAGCTAAAGTCATAAATGGGGATGGAATATTGCATCCTAAATTTAAAACTAAATTTGATATTTTTTTATATTTAGAAGCTACATATTCTCCTTCTCTATCAGACATTATTCCAGCTATGGGCAAAGCTAAACAATCTGTAATAACATCATTATTTATCGTATTATAAGCAATAGCCAAACCACCTTTATTTTTTATAACATTATTCACTGCAATTTCAATTTCTTTATCACTACATCCTACAGCAATTATATTATGTGAATCATGAGAAACAGAAGAAGCAATAGCTCCATTTTTTAAACCAAATCCCACAATGTATTCAACTTGAGGTAAAGAAGAATTATTATATCTATTTATATAAATTATTTTTAATAAATCTCTGTTAATATCAGATTGCAAATTATCTGAACTTTCAATTTGTATTATTTTTTTAGAAGTTAGCAATTCTCCAGGAATTAAACCTATCGCAATTACTTTTTCTCTTACAGATTTTTTTAATTGTTCCTCTTTTATTAGTTCATGATTAAAATTATTTAATAATGTTTTACTATTATTAGAATATTCTGATTTTGTTATGGATATTGTATTTTCATTTTTACTAATGAGAGCATCATTAGTTTCTACACTTTCTTCATTTTGATAGATTTTTTTACCGGCTATATATGTATTCAATATCTTAAACGAGCTCAAATTTTCTATTCTAAGAAAATCAGCTTCATCTCCTATTTTAAGACTTCCAACTTTTAAATTATAATGTAATATAGGATTTAAACATGCTATCTTTAATACATCAAAAACATCAAATCCATCTCTTACTGCCATTTTTACAATTTTATCAATCTCTCCAAATTCTATAAGATTATCTGGATGTGAATCATCTGTACAAAACATAAGATCATTAGAATTTGTTGTTATTAAAGATTTTAGTTTTTCATAATTTTTTGCAGCACTCCCCTCTCTTATTATAATTTTCATTCCTTTGTTAATCTTTTCTTTAGCTTCGTTAAGATTACTACATTCATGATCTGTAGTTATTCCTGAATTTATATATTTAACTAAATCTTCACCATTTAATAAAGGTGCATGACCATCAACTGTTAAATTTCTTTTAACAGCTGAATTTATTTTTTTCAACACCTCTTTATCCTGAACTAATACACCGGGAACATTCATCATTTCAGAGAGACCAATAAAATTATTTGATTTAAATAAAGCTTCAACATCCTCCGCAGAAATTTCAGCACCAGAAGCATCCATAGTCGTTGCTGGAACACAAGATGGAATTGTCGTATATATTTTTATTAAGGCCTTTTTAGAATTATCAATCATATAATTTATACCTTCTACACCTAATATATTTGCTATTTCATGAGGATCTGATACAACAGCAACAGTACCATGTCTACTCACTAATCGAGAAAAATTATCTGGCGTAAGCATAGAACTTTCTATATGAACATGAGAATCAATAAAACCTGGTATAATGTAGTTATTATAGATTTTATCTGTTTTTA
>Ga0265294_10005656_pt1 | contig 15218 bp, 9 predicted proteins | sample MunlanPumphouse3_FD_192504 | JGI IMG/M metagenome (GOLD analysis project Ga0265294, IMG submission 192504) | Groundwater microbial communities from a municipal landfill in Southern Ontario, Canada - Pumphouse #3 | ecosystem: Environmental > Aquatic > Deep subsurface > Groundwater | place... | reverse complement strand
TGGCTTCCAGTATGCTGATGGTAACCAGTACACCCGACCCAAATTCATAGGTAACGTGCATCGTATCAGGTATGGTACGGTCATCGTCAATCACAAATTTGCCTCCATGCGCACTCACGGCTACCGGTGCCTCTTCATCGAGGAGCCAGCGTAACAGATCAAGATAATGGATACCGTTGTTGGATATCTGGTTGGCATAATCTTCCCACCAACGAAACATATAAGGAGCTATATTATACTGGTAAGGTCTGTATGCTCTGGGCCCTAGCCACATATCCCAGTCAAAATCTTTTGGTGGATTCTCTGCCTTCTGTTTGCCAATACCATTGGGAAACATATTACTCACATGACAGGTTTGGGCAAAGGTAATTTTCCCGATTTTACCATTCGGAATCTCTCCGGCCAGCTTTTGGAAAGTGGGTGCAGAACGGCGGTTAAGGCCTACCGAAACAATCTGTTTGCTCTTCTTCCCAATTTCTACCATCCTTCGCCCTTCAGCGATAGTTTTGGAGAGAGGTTTCTCAACGTATACATCTTTGCCTGCCTGAATCGCATCAATCGTCTGCAGAGCATGCCAGTGGTCTGGTGTAGCAATACATACAGCATCAATATTTTTGTCTTCCAGTAATTTTCTATAATCGGAGAACTGTTTCACACTTGGGGGAAAATTCTCACCCATTTGGGGAATTCGTCCTATTTCTTTGATATAGCGGGAGGCAACTTGAGAATAATCACGGGTGACATAAGGCTTATAGACGTCGCACAGGGCAGCCACCTCACAGTCGGGTTGTTCCATAAAACCGTGGAGCAGCTGACTACCGCGGTTTCCTACACCGATGAAACCGGTGCGTACCCGATCGTTGGACCCCATGATCCTGTTGTTACGATCCACAATCGGAAAGCCTTTCTGTCCCATAGCTACCCCGGCAATAGCCAGGGTTGATTTCTTTAAAAACTCACGTCTGGATTTCTTGTTTTCCATATTTTATTTGATTTTATTATTTCTTGCTAAACATTTTTTCATAATAAGGAATGGGATCAAAAATCCCCCCCCCTTGTTTGTAAAACTGATCAGAAGTGTGATAAAAACCTCCTTTAACCTTGTGCCACGGCTCTTTAAAAAACGGGGTACGTTGTTCCATGGACTGCCAGTTCACATAGTTCTGATGACCGTTACTCTCCATCAGTCCAATCTGTTCCAATCCAGGAAAGGTCTTTAGTCTGGATGCCACGTTTTTGTTCCACTCAACAAGTACCGGATTTACAGTCAGGTCGGCACAAAAACAAGGAACCGAGCGATCGGCTGCTGCTTTGGCAATTTTCATTGTCATACTCAATGTTTTTGCGATTGGTTTTAGAGCAATGGCCCTGTACCCCATATCTATCCGATCCACGGTATCTTTCTCGGTATGTGCCGTTTCATCGGCAGCAAGACGCACAGGTATATCTCTCACATCAATCTCACTATTTTCCGGGAATGGCTCCTCAATGATAGCGATTTGTTCGAAAGCTCCTATTTTTTCAGCATGATCCAAAAACTTCAGAAAAGTCTCTTTATCCTCATAACGACCATTGGCGTCAAAGTAATAGGGCAGTTTCCCCGATTTGGTATAAGGCGTCCGGGTATCTTTCAGTACATTGTGGATCTCAGTTAACCGATCCATATCTTTTTTCAGCATCTCCTGTTGACTCCCCGCCTGCCCTATTTTTATCTTCATGAAAAAGTAGCCTTGCTCTACCTCTGAACGGATCTCAGACGGTTTCACGTTGTAAGAGATCAGCGGAATAGCAGCCACTTTCTCATGTTTCTCAGAGAAAGCAGACCGATAAGCATCCGGAATGAGTTGATCAAAATTCCGGATGTTATTCTCTTTGGCGTAAAGCAGCCAGAGAGCATTATCTACTGACACCAGTGCGTTCAGGGCAAAGGTCTTGCGCAAGGCAGAGTTGCCGGTAATCTTAACTGCGTATCGATAGATCTCATCGTAGAGTTGATCGATCAGTTCCATGGGTGAAGCGTAAGAAGTATTGCGCAACAACTGCAGGGCTCTCTCAGTGAGCAGATACATCAAAGCATTCCCACCACTTTCTGAGTAAGTAGAGAATATCTCCGCGTCAGACCATAATACACTTTGAGTTCCAATGCCAATTGCGTGATTTCCCGATTCAGCTTTCAGGTAACTAAATGACTGCCATAGCTCTGAAAGATAACCACCTTTGAATCCAAAAGGTGAGAGTAACGGTTCACGATCAAAGTGCGAATCCACATTATCAATCCGAATCAGTTTCGAAATTGCTTTATCACCTGTACGATGATTGTCATCGAATTGCGTATTCCCAGCATTCATACTGATAATAGATAATTTACTGAGGTATAAACTTCCCAGTGAAAAAAAACTCTTTTTAAGAAACTGTCTGCGTCCGGATTCATTAATCATTGTTCTTTATGCTGTTAAATACAGGACTATACATTATTTCATGCAATCAAAAAATTCTACTACAAATATAAATAGCTGTTAACTCAAAAAGTAATAGATTCCGCATTTTGCATCTCAAAAAACGTCGGATATTCAATTATTACCGATATGTAGCAAAATTTTCTCCAAATTGAATGTTGGTCTTCTCATTTTAATGATGAGAAGACCAACATATCATAAAATATAAGTATTTCTTATTCGTAAAAATCAACCAAAAAAAGGTTATTTTTCTATTTTATTAAAGGAAAGGCTACACAAACGGGGAAGACTATATATCTTCCACCGAAAAACATAAACTGACTGTCAACTTGAAGGGGAAAACCCGCATTTCGCAGCTCAAAAGCTGACGGATTCCAAATCGGTATCCAAGTACCTAAAAGCAATGTACGTCATTAATCCCATTCCAGTCTCTATTGCATCCTCGTTAATATCAAAAAGCGAGGTATGTAGTGACGGCGATTCGCAGCCCTCTTTTCCAACGCCAAGCAGATAGAAGAAAGCATCGGTCTCCAACGGGTAATATGCAAAATCTTCAGAAGCCATCCACAAATTATTATCAACAACCTGCTGTTTTCCAAGGTATTCTTCCATATAACAACTAATGGTATCGGCTGTGGATAATTTATTGAACAATGAAGGATACCCTTTTCTGATGTTGATTTCGCTGGTGCAACCAAGTCCTTCGGCTACTGATTTAGTTATATGTTGAATCTCTTGAATTGCCCGGCTCCTCCAATTTTCATCCATCGTACGAAATGTCCCTTCAATTAATACCTCATCGGGTATAACATTGAAGGTTCCATTCGACTGGAATTTTCCAAATGACAATACAGAAGGGATAGCAGGATTATTCATACGACTAATGAGCTGCTGCAGCACAACAATCGCAGTTGCTCCGGCAATTACGGGATCGACAGACTGGTGAGGCGCTGCTCCATGCCCTCCAATTCCTTTTATCACAATAGAGATCTCATCCATGGATGCCATAAATCTACCTTTTCTTATCCCAACATTACCTGCGGTTAATGTAGGCATTACATGCTGTCCTATTACAAGATCCACCTTCGGATCGGTCAAGGCTCCATCACGTATGACTTTCAAAGCTCCCCCAGGTAGAATCTCTTCAGCAGGTTGAAATATCAACTTCACAGTTCCTCTAAACCTGAATTCCATCTCTTTCAGAATCCGCGCAACACCAAGCAACATGGAAGTGTGTGCATCGTGTCCACAGGCATGCATGACCCCTTCGTTTAAGGAACGATATGCAGTCTCTTTATTATCTGTAATTGCCAAGGCATCCATATCGGCACGAAGGGCAATCACCTTGCCGGGGCCAAGCCCGCCATGGATGGTTGCCAGCACCCCGGTTTCAGCAACGACCTGACAGGGTATGTCAAGCTCCTCCAGTTTCCGGCGTATATAAGCGGAAGTTTCAAACTCATGAAATGATAATTCAGGATGCTGGTGGAGATGCCGCCTGATGTCGATGATGTCATTGCTTATATCTGTGGCCAACTGCCGTATTGTATCCTTTAATGCCATTGAATGTCTGTTTTAGCTTTGCTTGTCATTAGCCAGGAACTCTCTTATGAAATCATCATCCACTAAATGAGGATAGGCACGGATAACCCTTTCGATTTCTGCAGATTGTCCTTCTGAAAGCTTCTCTTCCGGGCTGAGACACCATGTGCCCCTGAGAAGGCCTTGCCGTTTTAGCACCTCGTGGATTCCAGCAATAGAACCCTTGAAGCGATGTGCCACATCAAAGAGAGCAGCGTTCATATCAGTCACCTCCATGGCGGTTTGTAAAAGGCTAGTATAATCCAGGTCACCACGTCTGATTCCCTCCTTCACACGGTGGAAGAGAGCGACAGACTTCGAAGTCCAAACGGCATAGTGACCCAGCAATCCTCCGGCGAACCTTTTGTCAATGATTCGTCCATCCACGTTAAAACGATAGGGAGTGATCAGGTCATTGATGATGTTGTCATCATTACCGGTATAAAGTGCGATTTCCGGTTCCCTAACCGAATGACAAATGGCTCTTACAACATCCAGGGTGTGATATCTGTCGAATGGAGCAGTCTTGATTGCATATACACGGGGAATATTGCAGAACTCTTTCCAAAAATCATAGCTTAAAATCCTGCCACCTACCGAGGGTTGCAGGTAGAAACCAAATACAGGAATGATCTCTGCTACCTTTCGCGTACGCTCCAGCAACTCAGCCTCCGACAGATGGTTCAGTCCGCCCATACTCAGCAGTCCCAGGTCATAACCCAGCGATCGGGCAATTTCGGCCTCTTCAAGAGCCTGTTTTTCGGGGCCACAGATCCCTGCCACCTTGATCAAGCTATCTACTTTTCCAGAAAGGGCAAGCTCATCGGCGGTTATTTCCAATACCTGTCTGTAATAATTAAACTGAGGGTCGCGAATCTCAAACTGCGTGGTATGTACTCCTATGGCGATACCATCAACCCCACTGGCCAGGTAATAACGTGTCAACCTTCGGTGCGCCGCCTCATCTATTGTTAAATCAGAGTTCAGCGCAAGCGGATGAGCTGGAATAAATCCGCCTTTCATTAATTGTTGATATACTTCTGTATGGATAAAATCGGTCATCATAACAAATTAATATTTTCCTTCTCTTTCCTGGAAATGTGTCGGTTTATTCAATGTTTTACCACCTTCCATAACCCACCTTCCAATCAGCTCCATCATTTGTTTCAGGGTGACTGAAGGATAGCCAAAGAGGCGGAAGCATTCGGCAGCATTGCTGAGCAGGGCATTCTGTTCCTCTGTTGAAGTGAAAGAGATCTTTTTCCCGAACATCTTCGCGAACTCCAATGCTACCCATCGCACTGACACTGTTTCAGGGCCAGTCACATTTAATATCCGGGCAGGGGAGCTACAGTGTAACAGCGACCTGAGAGCGATTTCATTGGCATCACCTTGCCAGATCACGTTTACATTACCCATACAGAGATCAATTTCTTTCTCTTCAAAGACGGAACGAGCAATCTCAAGAAGAATCCCGTAACTCACATCATTGGCATAATTCAGCCGATAGAGTAACATGGGTGTATGGTTTTTTTGAGAAAAGTACTGGAACATCCGTTCTCTGCCAAGACAGGACTGAGCATACTCGCCCACAGGTGAGGTGGCAATATCTTCGGAAGAGCCCCCGTTAGTCACCGGTGACAACGGATAGATGTTACCAGAGGAGAATACAACGATTCTGGAGTTGCTGTACTTTTCTGCTACTTTTGCGGGCAGATAGGTATTCATGATCCAGGTATAGGGTTCATTACCGGTAGTCCCAAACTTGTATCCGGCCAAGTAAATTACGTTCGGAACATCAGGCAATCCCTGCAGTTCGCTCTCATTGAGCAGGTCTGCTTTTATGATTTCCACACCGGCAGCCTGCAGATCTTTAACCAACTTCTCATCCGAGAATCGGGAAACGGCAATCACCCGTTTATCGGTACCGGAACGGCGAACCGCCTCTACAGCGAGTCGTGCCATGGAGGGTCCCATCTTTCCACCTGCACCGAGAATAAGTATGTCTCCTTCGATACGCTGTATGTCATCTATCAATCGTTGGGAGGGTACCAGATAATACCCCAATATCTCTTCTTTTGTCATATTGTATATAGTTTATTTCAGAAAAATGTCAATAAAGTTTATTACGGCCAGGATCAGAACCACCAGCAACCCTATGCCTCCGCTAATTTTCAGGAATGGTGAAGCTACCAGATCACCCATGAATTTCCTATCAATTGATATTCTATACATGGCGATACCAATTACCGGCACGATGAAGATCGTGATACTCTGTGCAAAAACGATCAGTTCCAGAGGAGCACCACCAAAAATTATGGCAATCACACCGCCGATAATCATCACCACTGCAATGATCATTCTCGTGTTTTTGGAGCTGAAATCGGAACCATAACCCAGCGCGTCACTCAGCAAGGTTCCACCGATACTGGCATTACCGATGATAGAGGAAAATCCTGCAGCGAAAAGACCGATCAGGAAAACGGCCGATGCATAGTCTCCGAAAGCGGGTCTCAGTGCCAGCGACATATCGGTCGCTGTTTTCACATCGATACCCAGAGGAAAGAGGATCGCTCCGGTTGAAATCATCACGATGGCACTCAACAAGCCCAGCATGATTATACCGGTGAGGCTGCTTCGGGATCCTTTGACGACTACATTTGAAGAAATTTTCTTCCGTTCCTGTACGAGATAGGAGGTGTAAAAAGCACCGACAATAGAGAAGCAGGATGCCATGAAAGCAATGATGAGTCCTACGGATCCCTCTGCCACACGAGGCACAAAGAGTCCCTTGAATACTTTCACCATGTCGGGTTTCACCTCGATGAGGGTAATCAGGAATGCCACCAGCATGAGCCCCACCAATGAGATCATCAGCTTCTCCAGCACTTTGTAGAAATTTCTGAAGAATAGCAGGAAGATGCCGATGCAGTTGAAAACGATGATCCAGTAGAGATTGTTCGTATTAGTCAGTTCACCGATGGCAATGCCCACTCCCACAGAGTTACCTGTCTGAAAGGAGGCGCAGACCAGGAAGATGCCAAACCCCACCACTTTTGCCACTCCTTTTCCCCACCTCTCTCCGATCATGGTAAGCAGCGAGCTGTCGGAAGCCAATCCGATTCTTTCAGCAATCAGTGTGTATATTGCCATGAAGAATATGGCAATGATGATAATCCAGAGTAAGTCATACTGAAAACCGGCACCTATTTTAGAGGTGATGGTCAGTTTACTTGGCCCGAAGACCAGTGCGGCTACAATTAGTCCCGGTCCTATCGTATGAATCCAGCGCGAAAGTTTGTTTTGTGGCATGTGTTGTTATTTTACGGTAAATGAATCCAGTATCCACGCATAGGTCATCTTTACCTGCTCTGGATAGATCTTGTGTCTGCCATCAGGGATGATATGCAATTGTTTGGGTGATTTTATGACATTGTAAGCCGAATAAAAGGAAGTGGGAGGGGTCGTCTCATCGTTAAATCCCCAGCTGTAGAAGCCGGGAACGGTGATGAACCGCGCAAAATTAACCACATCGAAATAGGCCAAAGTCTGGATCACCTCGCTCTTCTCATACATAGCCCGGTTCTCAGGAGAAAAGAAATGAGGCCATCCTCCGGCACGGTCATGCAGGTAACCGGTAAAATCACACATGGCAGGGCAGAGCACCACCAGTCTTTTGATTCTTTTATCGAGAGCAGTAGTGATGATGGAGAGTGCTCCACCCTGACTGGAACCCCAGGCAGCGAGATGTTTTCCGTCGAACTGAGGAAGTGAGTAGATGAGGTCAACTCCTCTCAGACAACCGGAGATTACCCTCCGGTAATAGTAGGCATACTTATCATGGGTGCCGAAAAACATATAGCTTGGCAGAGTGGTCTGCGCCAACTGTTCATAGAAAGAAGGAGCCATGTTTGCCGGATAAGGATGAATATAGATATCCAATGTGATGACATCTTTGTCTGCAATGACACTGTTGCCTCCGAGGGGAGCAGTCCCTGCACCAGGGAAACGAATCACGGCAGGATAGCGACCCTCCTTGCGGGGTATGGTGAGAATTCCGTAAGTACGGTTCTTGAATTCAAAATTTTGGAAAGATACGTGATAAAAAATCGTCTGCTCGTTGCTCTTTGACTCGAGAGGCGTCATGACCAGGTCAAGAGGTATCTCCTTATGCAGGTTCTTAAGTTCCTGCCAGAAATTAGTGAAGTCAGCAGGGAGGGAAACAGTAGGTTCAATTGCTTCTGGCTCAAAAGCAGCAGTAGCAATATCGGTATGACTCTCTTCGCCATTCGTAACAGTTACCTTACATCGCAGGAAGCCAGGAGTCCGTATAGTGCCACCCTCGAGAACTACTCTTCCACCTTTCACCTGGATCTTTTTACTGATGGTGGGGGGCATCTTCTCGAGACCGATTTCGTAATGCACAGAAAAAGTACTATTGGATGGGATTTCTTCAGTAATCGTTACAAGAAATTGCACCTGCTCACCCAGATGGTATGTCCAATCTTCATGATTCGGAGTAATTGTAATCCCAAACTTTTGCTGACTGACAGCATTCGTAATGGACAAAGCAAGAAACAGCAGGACAAAATGAATCCTGATCATTTTCATTTTCATATTGATTGATAGGTTAATGCACACATACCTTATTTATCGACCTCCATCATCCTTATATCTGTTTCATAATCAGTATAATGATAATAGAAACCCTCCATCCACATCAGAATGGGATTCCCTATATTCTTGCCATATATCACGTAAGGGCGCAGATTGTCTTTCGGGGAAGACTGGGTGAGTGGAAAGGTTTGATATTTTCCATTTTTTCCCATAATCCTTTTTTCCAGTTCAAACCGGTCACCAATCTTTCTTGAGAGAAAGACGGTCTGTGGATTATTATGATCCAACACAATCCCTCCTGAATAATGCGCTTCGAGCAACTTTTTACCCGGTTTAACAATGGTTATATAGTTCCCTGCATCGGTAACTTTGGTGTCTTTCCACTCCTTTCCATTCCATCGGGCATAGTGATACTGATGTTCCATTTCACTGGGGTAGCGGGCATAGGTAACCACGGGGCGATTTTTTTTGTCGAGTGCTATATCCCATATCCATCCTCTTACACCGTGTTTAACTGCATCATACACCTTATCCACTTTTGCGATTACAACGGGAGCATCATTGTACGAACAGATCTTCTCCCCATCGGTCTGCCAAAATTTACCATTCTGATAGTACATATGATATACAGAGATTGCTGCATCCTGTTTCGGGTGACCATCTGTAAAAAGAAAGTCTATTCTCGATTGATTATCTGAAGCATACTTTACATATTGAGGTGTATTTCGTCCCTGATTATCAAAGAGATTTATCTCCTTACTCCATGTTTCACCGTAATCGTCGCTGTAGATCGAATAAATCCTTGTGTCAGTATAAGCACCCAATTTATTGCGGACAATATTGCGTCCGAATAGATAGATACGGTTATTCTCCCCGCTGAGCATTACCGGATTTGTATAACAATATCTGTTTAGGGAATCTTTTTCAAGTATAACCTTCTCCTCTTCCCACTCACGAACAGATTCGGCATATTTACTTCTACGCATAAAGATATGACCATTGTGATGATTATAGAAAGTAAGCAACTTTCCGTCGGGCAGAAAAAGGAAAGTGGGTACATTATGATCATCTACTTCCAATTCAGAATGAAGGACAAACGTCTCCTCCTCACCTGTTTGCAGATCATACGAATTTACCCTCACATCTCCCTTGCGATTGATATATCCATAATAGATTTTTTCATGCATTCCCTTATGGTATACTGCACGCGGATCTGAAAACCAACACCAGGCAGCATCAACAGTGACACGCTCCGGAATAGCGGCATCAACAGTGACACGCTCCGGAATAACCGTGATATCACCAACCGTTTTACTTGTGGCAGATAATTCGATCAGGAAAAAAAGGAAAAAAAGATTTATAAATTTATTCATCTCTGTTTCTATTCGATGGATTCAATTGGCGCCACATTATTTTCGTACCCTGTATAACCTTCATTTTGATTGATCACACCCATCGAATTGGCATCGATGACCGTTTGTGGTATAGGCCACAATACATGGTAGGGGCTCATTGTAAATTCATCGCCGGAAACAGTCTTTACACCCTTGTTAAAGAACTCTGTTTTCTCCATGATTCGGTCATACCAGAAGTTGGCTTTGGAAAAATTCGCCAAACTATAAGTCTTCCCATTGTAACATTGTTTACCCGTCGTTGCATAGATGTAAGCTATTCTTGTCAACTCGGTTTTTCTGGGTTCTTCATAAAATAGTTCACGGGCTCTCTCATCCAAGATAGTACCTAAATTGAATTTGGAAGCTTCAATGTAAGAAGCAGCACCCGCCCTGTTTCTCACCATGTTTACATCAACCATTGCATTAGCCACATCACCCTTCCAAAAATAAGCCTCAGCTCTCAAAAGATAAGTTTCAGCCAGTCTGAAAACATACCAGTCGGTATTTCCACCCCGAGGTTGCACACGAATGGGATCCGGCATAAACAATTTATAATGGGGCCAACCACCTGTCCAGTTACGGATAGTATCTTTCGTAAGAATATTTCCTTCATCATCGTATAATCGCAAATGTTGACCGTAGTATGGATCATTCAGCGTTTTTAGTTTAGGATTGTTATAGACCAGATCCTCCATGACCATCCAGTTACCCGGTGCATGACGCAAATCATTGGGGTCATCCCAGATATATCGTGTGTAATAACTGGTACCTCTTCCTTTGTTCACGCCTCTGCCAATCTGTTCAATGATAGGAATTTCCAAACCAAGTAATTCCGACATCCCCACATTACCGTTAGGCGTCATAATGGCGTTAGTTTGATTCCCCCAGTTTGGAACAAATATATACATGGAGGTCATTCCGTTCTTGATGTTATCCGTCATGCCGTAACGGTCAATCACAGAAAAAATCTCTTCCGTATTATCGGGAGCAACTTTATTCAGTGGCCGGTGAAGATCCCAGATAACATTCCTTTCTGGATTACTTTTGTCCTCACCAAAACGTTCTGTCATCAATGAGTAGCCACCATTAATGACGGCAGTGGATGACGCAATAGCCTTTTCAAATTCACCCAGGGCAAGGTATATCTTTGTCAGCAAGTGATTGCATGCTCCCCTAGATACCTTACCTCTTTGCGTATTTTCAGGAACCCACTGTACAGAAAACTCCAGATCTTTCTTAATCTGTTCAAGAATTACCTCCCGTTTGGTAGAAAAGAAATCGAGCTTTGGCTCACTAATCTGATTAGCAATCCATGGTACATCTCCAAACTGGTGTACCAACGTATAATACCAGAATGCCCGGTGAAAATAAGCAGTTCCTAAAACAGCATTCCGTTCTTCTTCGCTGCTATATTCAGCCACATCAATATTTGAGATAACAATAACAGCGCTTTTAATTGCGTCATACGATGTATTCCAGATAGTTCCAATGCGGTTGTAGCTGGCATCATTCAGCACTCCGTCAGGGATGACCAATCTGTTCATATCCCTGGTTGGGAATGTCTTATCGGTAGTACCGTCAATCATAACCTCAGTAAAGAGATATTCGGTAAACATGGAAGGTGCAAAAGTGCCGTCCATATAATGATTACGGATGTTCCTGGTACTGGAACCAAGCGTTGCATACATTGATGTTGCATCCACTAGACCTGCCTCTGTTGTTAAAATTGAAAGCGGTTTCGGTTTCAGAAAATCATCTGAACAAGCAGACAAAAGAACCAAGAGAGTAGAAAAAAACAGAATATTTATATTGACTGATTTCATGATTACATTTTATTAAAGTGAGAAATTGAGACCGAATGTAACATAAGAGGGAGTAGGACCTGCATATTCGGGATCCCACAATACAAATTTCTTTGTGAATAGAGCGACATTCCTTGCAGAGAGTGAAAATCTGAGGTTTTCAAGTTTCAGATGTTGAGCTACCTGACTGGGGACGGTATAACCTAAGGAAATATTATCCAGTCTGACGAATGACATGTCCTGCCAAACGTTGTAAGTAACGCCGGCCATATTGGAGTTTAAACGTGCAAAATTATCTATAGGATTATCTTGGGTCCAGTAAGGAACAATAAACGAATTAAACCTTGACATGGTCATAGAAGGATTATGTTTTGCTTCATTGAATGCTCGCTTGTAATTCCAGTTTGAATAGACAAGAAAGGAGATATCGAAATTTTCAAATAAGTTGAAATCATTTCTGAGTGACCACCTTACAGGAGGAGTTTTGTAACCCTGAAAAGTTTTATCATCATTGGTAAACTTATAGTCTCCGTGTACATCTTCCAGTTTGAAATCGCCCGGAGCAAGCCGATACTTGGCAGCTTCTTCTTCTTCGCCGACCTGCCATACACCAATGATTTTATAATCCCATATTTCATCAATTGCATGATCGATAAACCATCCGTTTCGAATATCATCCATTTCTTTCTGTCCTATTACGATACCGTTCTCATCTAAAATATCTTCCATATTCCCATACAACTGAACTATCCTGTTACGGTTGTATGATAAGTTCAGGGTAGTATTCCAAGCAAAATTGGGACGACTGATGTTCTTCGTTGTGAGTGTAAATTCAACTCCCTTGTTGTTCACTTTACCAAGATTGGTCGTGACAGAAGTATATCCTGTTACGGTTGGCAGTGAGCGATTTACAAGAAGATTCGTCGTATTCATTGAATAAAGGTCAAAACTACCATTGATTCTTTGCCCTATCAGAGTGAAATCAATTCCAACATTGTAGGAGGTAGTGCTTTCCCACTGCAATTTCCTGTTACCCATACGGTTGGAGTAAAGAAATGATTCCTGATAAGCACTGCCTGTATCATCTACATAGGAAATCAAACCGTTATTTAACGTTGAGAGTGCATCATATATACCGATTGACCTGTTTCCTGTACCACCCCACGATAAACGGAGTTTACCATAATCCAGCCAGTCAATGTTCTGCATATAATCTTCTTCACTGAATACCCATGCGAGTGCGAGTGAAGGAAAAGTGGCGTACGGGTTACCCATACCAAAAGCAGAGTAACCATCTCTCCGAACAGTCCCGGTCAGCAAATACTTTGATTTGAAGGAATAGAAGAGCCGTGCCATATAGGCTATACCGGTAGAATAGGTATCGTTACTGGAGAGTGAGGTGACCGTGGCAGAACCCATGTCATGATAACCGAGTACATCACTGGGGACAAAGCTTTCACCATTCATGGTCTGTTGCCAACCCTGATTTTTTTCGGCATTATACAAAAGTGTAGCATTCAAAGTGTGTGTATTATTGAATGTCCTGTTCCATGACAGGATGTTATCAACCTGCCAGTATAATCCGCTGGATGTGTTTCTTGTTGCACTTCCACCGTATTTGCCATATTCAAGATGTTTCGATGAATTATGAAGATAAAGTTCGTTATTGGTGAAACGGGGAGAATATCTTAATTCATACTGAATATCAAAAGGTAATTTCAATTTTGCAAATAACACATTATCGAGGGACTTATATGTGTAATCCTTCGTGGTATAGGATCGGTCAATAAGAGGATGTTTTGCCGCTATTGCATCATCTGTCGGATAAATCTTCATCGTTCCGTCGGGATTGGTAGGTTGCCCCCAGGGTGAAAGGTTATCCACCATTGCCCAGGAAGCAGCACCGCCCGGTTCATTTCTCATTGAAAAGAGTGTATTTATCCCTACAGTCAAAAAATCAGTAATCTTGGCATCCAGTTTAATCCTGCTTCTGTAAACTGAAAAATCGTCATATTTAATGACACCCTCGTTGTCGTCATATCCAAGTGACCAATAATAATTTAGTCTATCTGTTTTACCGGAAACGTTCACATTGTAGCTTTGCTGAAGACCGTTGGCATAGACCATCTTGGTCCAGTCCGTACTTTGATTGTCAAAGTAATTGTCCCGCTCAACCTGGGACAGACCTATTCTTCTCAGCCACACATCCATTGGATCACCCTGAGAATTGTCATACTTTAACCACTCTTCCTGAGTTACTCCGGTGGGAAGGTTATTGGGGTTATCAAACACATAGGGAGGTGCAGAGCGGTTGATACTCTTCAGAACGTCAGACCGCCAGTCAATAAAACCTTCGGGCCCGTACACTTCAGCTGACCGGAGAAGGCTGACACCCCCTACACTCATGTCGAATCCAATGGTAGGTTTTTCACTTGTCCCACTCTTGGTATTCACAAGCACTACGCCGTTTGCAGATTTAGCACCGAAAACGGCTGCCGAACTGGCATCTTTCAAGACGTCTATACTTTGAATATCATTTGGGTTGATATCTGATAAATCTCCATTGTAAATGACACCATCCAAAACAATGAGAGGGGACGAACTGGCACTTAATGAGCGCTGGCCCCTGATTTCCATACCCGCACTGCCTTTAGCATCTCGGGTTATTCCGATATTGAGTCCCGGAATATTCCCGCGCAGCATCTGCTGTATATTTTTGTTCTTCTCATTCTCGTATTTAGCACTGTTAAGTGATGCGACGGATCCGGTCAAATCTTTTTTCTTCATCGTACCATAACCCACTATCACAATCTCATCCAGTTCACTGGTCGTTTCACTCATTGTGACATTGATCAGGGTCTGATTCCCAACCTTGATCTGTTTCTCCTCAAATCCTATGTAGGAAAATTGCAAGGTCGACTCCATCCCATTCACTTCAAGAGAATAGTTCCCATCGATGTCCGAAACGGTGCCGTGTGCTGTGCCTACTTCCAATACACTAACACCAATCAGTGGTTCTCCATTTATATCTGTGATAACTCCCCTGACGCTAACACTGTTTTGAGAATAAACCAAAGAGGTTGCGAAAAAAAAGGCAAGTAATAGAGGTATAGATATCCTCCGGTTCAAAAAATTTAGCAGACAGTTTTTCATTCCGATTAATAAATTAATAAATATAAATAAAACACCTTTGCATCACCAATGGGACATTCAAGTCATAAACAGAGCGGACAGATTTTTTTTATTTGCGATATGATCTGTATCGCCCTCTTCATTCAGAATTAACCAATGTGAGAGTATACAAAGGAAAGGATGAAGGAATAAAGATTGCTCAATTTTTACGCAGACTTTCCCTCAAAAAACGAAAA
>Ga0265294_10005655_pt1 | contig 15220 bp, 30 predicted proteins | sample MunlanPumphouse3_FD_192504 | JGI IMG/M metagenome (GOLD analysis project Ga0265294, IMG submission 192504) | Groundwater microbial communities from a municipal landfill in Southern Ontario, Canada - Pumphouse #3 | ecosystem: Environmental > Aquatic > Deep subsurface > Groundwater | place... | reverse complement strand
ATTCTTGCTTTTGTTCTTCTGTATCAACATATATCTTCATATTCCGTACTGTTTATAACAACAAATATAAGTAATTATTTTCACAATTCCAAATAAAAGTTGTCTGTTAATAATTAAGTTTATCTTTTCAATTTAAGTTTTCGTTAATAACTGCTTATATTTGCAACCGTTATAAGTATGTAATGGTGGAACTGAAGTGCATCGCTGATTGTGAATCCGTAATTAAACGAAGTGCATTAGCATATTGTGAATCCAGTTTTATCCACCATTACATACTTATAACAGCAAATATACAACATTTTTATAAACTTGAAAATTTCTACCAAAAAACGTTGTATATTTGTAAACGTTAGGCGTAATTATCGCCAATTGTAGTGTTTTTCCTTCACACGCTTTATTTTATACTCTTCTTTTAGCTTATCAATTATATCATAGGGGTTGTCGTCATCATTAACAAATATCTGCTTAATCGCTTTCCATCCCACGTAAACATATATAGTTCCATTGTCCCACATTGGATTTACGTTTTCATAGTAAATATAACTACGCCTAACAATGCGTAATAAAGCATTGCTAAGTTTCTGCCAGCTTGTAAGTTTTTTTGTTTTATTCATCTTTGTAATATTTTGATAGTTAATTATTTCAAATCGCAACGCTTCATACGCTCAACGTTATGTGTAATGGCTACGGAACGTCTATCCAAGCCGCTGCTGTTGCTGTTCCACTTTCTACTTCTGTTAATCCTTTATCTCTTTGAATATAGCATTCGTGTTGTGCTGTTAATTCATTAAATTTAGTAGTAGAAACACCCAACACAATTATATCACAATCAGTTGGTGTTGTTCCTAAATTTTTAACAGCGTGAGCAATTTGTGCAGCAACTTTGCCTTCGCTCATTTTTAAGTTTTTAATGTAAATTGCCTTTATCTTCATATTTTTGTTATTTAAACCGCCACACACACATAACAGTGTGTATAAAAAATGGCTGGTTTTCGATTAATTTAAAGTTTTGTAATTCTATCAAAGTTTTGTGACTGTTGAAAGTTTTGGAGTTCTAATCCGCCACTTCTTATACACGCAAAACGTTAGTAGCAATGCCTAACAAACATCCTAAACTTCTTTTTACCATCAGTAAACTCTACAAACCCATTTTCCACAGGTAGCATTTCCATTGTATATTTTTTACCATTGCATTTTACACCCTCTATTGGTTCATCATCATCAAACTGAAAGTATAATGCTACCTGTTCATTTGGTGCAATGGCACTGCTACTAACATCGGCTATATTCAATGCCGAGTTTTCGCCTAATTTGAAAGTTTTGTTTTCTTTACTCATTTTATCTGTTATTTAAAGTTTGTACTATTTAATTCGGCACTAAATATAACCGAGAACCGTTAGCACCAATACTACTTTAGTGCTTCTAATTCAGCTTTTACTTCACCCCAAACTGTAACCGCTGATGTTGTTTCGTCATCATAGGTATCCCAATAAATCTTTGTTGGGTTTTCTTCTAAAATCTTATCTACCATTAATAATGCAATCTCAATACATTCTTCGTAGTGTAAAGGTACTTTGAAACTTATTTCTTTTAACAAGTTTTCTGCTTTTAATTTTACTTCCTCTTTTGTCATTTAATTAAATTTATTCGTTAATAATCCGTACTGGTGATAACAACGTGTATAAAACATTGCCATCGTGGTCTTTTTTAAGTTTATACTAAATTTATAATTCTGTTCATTCTATTAAGCTTTGTGTTGGCAACGTTTCATACACGCAAACCGTTATGTTCCATTAAAACGAGAACATAACAATGTATAAACTCAATAAAAAATATTACAGTATATCATAATAATACCATTTATCAAACTTATCATTAACAATTTTTGTTATCTTTTCTTTTGTGAGTTCATTACTTACCCAAATGCTTTTATTCTTTGAATAATTTTCTGTTAAATATACTACTACTTCAACCATATTTTTTACTAAATTTATACTCAACCGTTAGCGGTAAGTTTGCCCTACATGTCGGTGTCCCAACAATCTTGTGAGCAAAATTCACCCCATCCTTTTTCAAATGACTTTTTGCAAACAGGGCAAACCTTTCGCTTCGCATCGCTAACAGCAGGTATAGTTAATTGCTCTAATTCTTCCACATAATCAAGTAGTTTGTAATATTCATCAAGTGCTAATGCTCTTTGATAACCATTTAACTGAACACCTCTCATTTGTGCCCTTAAGTTTTCTATCTGTATTTTCATCTCAATTAAATTTTCGCTATTAAACTCGCAACTAACCATACCCAACCGTTATAGTGAATTATCCCACCCGCTTAAAAGGGCGAAATTCGCATATATCAAACCAACCATGTTCCAAGTTTTTATGGTAATCATTGTAAGTTATACTCACTTTCCAATTATCAGTTATCTGTAAATGGTACTGTAAAAATCTAATGTTTATTCTTAAATTACTCATGTTGTTTATTTTGCCACCGCTCAAAAACTCACTATAACAAAGTGTAAAGTTTATAATCCAGTGAAGTTTATACTCATTTAATCAAAGTCCGTGCGTGGCTTACAAAACCTTACACAAACCGTTATAAAACATAAAAATTATTAATAATCTTTAGAAAGTTCTTGAATTTCTGTTTTTGAAATAACTTCGTCAATAAAAATTAATTTAACATAGGTTTGTTCATTATAAGAACATTCACTACCACTACTTTCAGTTTCTACTACAATTTTAAGGTTTTCCTTAATTAATTTTTTAACTTCTTCTAAATCCATAATTTTTACATGTTTATAACAACAAATATAAAACATTGCTGTCGTGGTTTCTATTTATATTATATGTTTAATTTCAACTTTTGTTACATTTAATTACTTTTGTGTTGCAACGTTTTATATTTGCAACCGTTATGTACAAGTGATACATCGGTACTTCTAATTGAGTTCAGTTATGAAAACAAAAAGAATTTTTCCAACGCACAAATATACAAAATTATTTTAATATTTCAAAATGATTTAAGTTCAATTCTTTTGTTAGTATGAATTTACTTGGTAATCCATTATTACTCATTCTATCTAATAAATCAACCATAGTAAACCCTGCTTCATCTTCTGGGTCTGGTTTCAAAAATGATATTGGTATATTTTTAACAATAACTACGGTATTACATCCTTTTTCTTCCGCAAACCATAACGCATCTTCTGGTTCAGATGTTAAATATAAATAATTTGGATTACCCATATTTCCACCATATGTTTTATTTATTGGTTTCCAACCATTTTGAATTAAATTTTCACCATTGGTTAAACAAGTTCCGTGATATAATGTAATGGTTTCATTTAAACTTTCATTCAAATATTCTCTTATGGTTGTTGCTATAAACTTTCTCAAATCTTTCATTTGTTTTTCTTTATATATAAATATTAAGAATTAAAATTTCCATCCTAAAATTCTTTTTGTTTTTGATTCTACTTATAATCAACTATATCTGAACTTCACCGCACATGTACATAACAATGTGTATAAGTAATGGCAGTTTCATCTATATATTCAAGTTCTGTTCTTTTATCAATCTTTATCGTTAAGTGAAAGTTAGTCGCTTCTAATCTGCCACTACTCATACACTCGTCCGTTATGCAACATTTGATAATCGCATCTTTTCACGTTCTGCTTTATATCATTTAAGTTTTTCAAACCAACTTTGGTAATGCGTTTTTAGTAGCTTCCACCACATTTCTTTTATTTTAAAGTCAGCAATCCATTTACTACACTCAAAGTCTTTTTGCCATTCTATAAACTGCCATTCTCTGTATGCACTTACTAATGGAAGTATTGATAAAACCAAAGTTGCACCAAACGCATTCCACCAGAAAAAACGTTGCATAACATTGTATATAGTGTATGGCTTTTCTTTTTTGCTAAAGTCTTTCATATCTGTAATTTTTGTTGTTTAATGAATATTTTGTGCAGTTTAGTAGGTCGCCACACACCATATACTTATCCGTTATGCTCCATGCCTTAGTTCAGTATTCCAATTTAAGTTTCGTGATGAAAAACAAAAATAATTTACCAACGCACTTATTTTTCTAAATCCCATGACATATATTCAACATCCTGTTCAGATATATCATTGTCGTTCATATATTTTTTACCAACTTCAATTAACTTATTTAGTTTTTCTTTGCCAAAATTATAGTAGAAACGAGTATCTTCTAAATCAAAAATTTTTTGTCTATATTCTGGATTATCACCTAAAAAATCACTTTCCAACCAATCTTCCTTTTTATGTGTTATTTCATCAGAGTATATTCTTTCTTTTTTTACATCGTTTCGTGTTTCAAATTTTCTCCAAACATTTAAGGCATCATCACTGGTAGTGATATCCCTACTCATTGATAAACCATTTGGATAAACGAATGTCATCGAACATTCATATAAAAACGCACCATAACCTCTTTCACTATAAGCACCACCAACTGTATAAGAGTTTATAGTTGGATATAAACTAAAAGAAATATACCCAATAGGTTTTTTACTTAATGTATCAAAAAGCATAAATTTTGTACTATTATTTTTTAATATTGACAATAATACAATATTCTTTGGTATGTTACTAATTTCATATCTCTCATTCACAAACGATTTAAAGTTTTTCACCTTATCAATCATTTCTCTTATATATCTTATATCTTTACTCATAATAGTTTATATATAAATATAAATATTCAATTTTAAAAAATCATCCCCTAAAATTCTTTTTGTTTTTCTTTCGTGTTTTAAATCAGCATTTGTGCTTAATAAGTCGGCACGAGAGCATAACAAGGTGTATATGTAATGTTTTTTCTTACATTTAATCAACTTTGTCTGTTAATAATTATATTTATTTCTTTTAATAAAGTTTAGTGTAAATAACTACATATACACCAACCGTTATACACAATACTACATTCGTGTTTCAAATTAAGTTCTATGTAAAAACTTTTTAAAAATTTTCCTATTGATTAGATATTATATATTTATACCTTTCTTTCAAATCATTTATTTTTTCTAACCATTTTGTTTTAAATTCACCTTCTTTTACGAATTTTTTAATACGTGGTTCGATATAAATCAAAAATTCTCTTATTTTATTTAATAATTCTGATAGAAATCTTGGTTTTTTATATAATTCATTAGTGTCTTTTGTTAATTCAATATAATTTAAACCATTTATTATTGGTTTTCTTAAATTTGACATCATAGTATTTAATTCATTAGTTGAATTTTGGTCAATTCCCATTCTTGTTATTTGAGAAAAATTTAATGTAATTAAAAAACCAAAATCATTAAAAAAATCATTAACATAATTTTTATCTATTTGTATATTCTGATTACTTTCATTTACAAATTGCTTAAAATTCTTAATCTTATCAATCATTTCTCGTATATCTTCATTCATAGTTTTATATTTTTAGTTTATATATGAATATCCAGAATTAAATTTACCGCATCACATTTTTAAAAAGTTTTTATTAGTTTTTCAATCAAACATTCTACCTTAATAAACCGTACTGGTGCTAACAATGGGTATAATCCATTGATACTATCTGCATTTTTTGAAGTTATATCTTTACTCATAATTTTGTTTCTATCTATTAAATTCGGTGATTAATCACGCAACGTATCATACCCTAGTCCGTTAGCATCCATTTAAAGAGGAAACCTGCCTTTACAATATTTACCTTCGTTTCTCTTCATAAATTGAACTGCTTGTTGTGGTTTTCCTACAAAAACACACCTATCTTCCTGTATTATGTAAACATCATCATTTCTGTCATATAGTGCTATCGGTATTTTATACCATTTTGCAGCATCTTCAATGTCATTGTGAACATGAAATAAACGGCTGCTAACACTATGTATAGTGCATGACTGCTCTGTTTTTGAAATTTCGTTTTCCATATTAAAGTTTATTAAGTTTTGAAACTGTGTGGATTTGTTCATGACAGCCACGACACCATACATTTTAACGTTATACACAATACTACATTTATGTTTCAATTATAGTTCTATGTAAAAACTTTTTAAAAATTTACCTCACACTATTTTTCTCAATATAGTAGATATACATATCCAAATCAGACATATTAAAATAGTCAATGTCATTTTCATTAAACCATAATATAACTTCCTGTCTATGAATTCCATTATTCACCTTTTTTAAACAAGATAAACAATCTAAGTATTCAGTAGTGTCATTTTCATTAAATTCTTCGTTTTCTTTCAAAAGTCTTTGTTTGAAAGTATCAATATGTTTTCTCATTTCTTTACTCATAATATTTCTTTTTATCTATATATATAAATATTGTGTTTTAATTTTTCCCACCCACATTTTTAAAAAGTTTTTATTTGTGTTTCAAACAAAAACTTTTTAAAAATTTTTACCGTCTCTTTTATTTCTTAATTGAATTACTCTAAGTTTTAAACTTTCCACAGCATCCTTTTCTGTTTCTCCGTGTCCATAAGTATTAGCAAATTCACCACCTAAAAGAACAGCATCATACAAACCTTTAAATATATCACGACTTAAATGATATTTAATTGTATGCTCTTTTCCACCACTTGTCCAAGTGTAAGTTTTTACATTATCATTATTTAATATAAAGTCGTTATTTACGTTTTCATTTACAAATTGATTAAAGTTCTTAACTTTATCAATCATTTTTCTAATATCTTCACTCATAGTTTTAATATTTTTACTTTATATATAAATATTCAGAATTAAATTATCCACCGCACATTTTTAAAAAGTTTCTATTCGTGTTCCAAACCAACTTTTCCACTAATAAACCGTACTATGTATAACAAGGTGTATAAGAAAGTTTGCTATCAACTATTGTGGTTAATTTGAAATCTTATCTAAGCAAACCTTCTCATACACCCAACCGTTATGCATCATAAGGATAAATCACATTACAGTTCCATTCGTGTAAATCTACCTGATTTTCATCGGTGCATTTTTCACCAGTTTTGACATCATAAACAGAATTATCAAAACCATCTATTTCGTTTTTGTTTTTCATAATCCACTCTTTGTACTCTTCAATATCTTTGAAACCGTACATATCTCCATGATTGTTATTCCAAACTATAATCATATCTATTAAAAATTACGGTGCATAACACGGTATATATGTTATACACCAATGAAGTGTTGTACTTAATTTGAAACTTTGTGGTTAGGCGTACAACACATATACCCAACCGTTATATGGCATTAAAACTCACCACTTCTATCACGTTCCGAAATCGCTTGAACTTCTGTAATCATATCAGTCCATCTTTTTTCAGCTTCATCACATATACAACAAATCACGTACTTTCTACCGCAGTGTTCACAATTAGATAAATCACCAGATAAGTTCTTTTTTACCTTGTCTGTTTTCCATTGTAATCCCATCACTTTATTGTATGTTTCAATATCTAATTGTAAACATTCTTCCTTTATCAAAATTCTGCTCATAATAATTAACGCCACATAACAATGTATATAAGGCATTGTCTCTGTGGTCTTTTTTAAAATTTATACTAATTTTAATCTTTCATTCATTCTATTAAGGTTCGTGAGGGCAACGCCTCATATACTCAACGTTATGTGTAAGTGTTCCGTTCATTATTCTAATCAACATTTCGGTTGAAAATTTTAAAAGAAAAATCCAACACACTTTTATTTTCGTTTTAATTTATCAATATTAATTATACAATATTCAATTCCTTTTGTTTTACCATCTAAATAAGTTGATACTGCTTTATACCCATCATAAATATGGGTTATTTAATATCATATATATCAGTAATTCTTATTATTTCTTTATCATCCATATCGATAACAATCTCACTCGTAAATCCTTCTCCAATAGAATCTGCATATATATCAATATTATATTTTAATAATAAATCTTTAAATTCTTTTTTGAACAATTCAACTTTATTATCAAAATCATTATTTTCATTAATAAATTTACTAAACTTTTGAACTCTATTAATATTTTCTTTCATTTATTATTATTATTATTATTACATTATATATAAAAAATATATATTAAATATCCGCACCTTTCCAAAATTTATTTTTAGCTATTAATCCATATTTTTTTAAAATATTATATAATTTTTTAAATTAGTTCTAATTGATGATTAAATTCATACCATTTATCTATGGCTTCTTTTGATTGTATAATAGATACGGTAAGGAAACCTTCTTTTAATCCACCCTTATCCATATATTTTAATTTAGGAACTTCCCAATAACCATACGCACCGACAGGTACATATGAATTTTTAAGAATATCAAAACCACGATATTCGATTTTTTTTGTAAAAACCTTAATTTCGTGTCTTCTTGATCCTTCATATCTATCGAAATCTTTTAATTTTTCGATATTTTTAAGATCTATTCTACTGGTTAATTTCATTTCTTAAAATTTTAGAGTACAAATATACAATGAATTATTTAAATTACAAAGTATTTTTATGTTTAATATTTGTTATACTAATATATTTAGCAGGTACAAAATCAGTTAACCAAACTTTATTTTCAGATAAATAAAATTTATAACCGTCTTCGTACATTTTTGATGATTCAATTTTTAAAACTATTGGTCTTAAAGTTTTAGCATGTCTTTGACCAACTTCAAATGCTCCTATTTTGTTAGTTGATAAATGAACATATCTTCTTGTCATTTTATCTAACCCATTAATCATTATACTATCAATAAATTTTGGAGAAGTACCATGAAATAAAAATGTTGGTGGTTCAATTTCAGAAAATTTTATATTAACAAAATCAATAGAATGACCTTGATTTGCTCTTATTTTCAATTCACCATCAAAATACCTATATGAATATCTTTTTTTATCATCTGAAAATACTATCATATCTAAAGTATCTTTATCTGTTTTTATTAAAGGTAATAATTCTCCGATACTAACCCATCCTTCTTGGTCCATTTTCATTCCTCTTGGATCATGGCGAAGTAAGTAAGCTAACATCTTTGATACTTTCATTAAATCTTTTTCCATATATCAATTTTTTAATTTTATAGATTCTTAACACATCTTTAAATTCAGTTGTGATTATTTCATAACCATTATATCTTGATATTGTTAAATCTTTTATTTTGTTAATATTTTTAAAAACATCATTTGTAAATGTATCATATTCTTCAATTGTTTTTATTGAATTTAATAGACAATCATTATTATTATATGTTATTCTATAACAACAATAAGGTTCTTTGATTTCTTCTATTTTCCAATCACTGTCAGTTAAATCATTAATTGGTTTATCTCTATTTATAATATAAATTGATTTAGAATACCCACAACTATCACAAAACATAAATTCTTCACCTGTTTTATAATTAAAATCAGATATACAATTAGGTTCTTTACATCTCGGACAACCAATATAATCAACTATACTACCCATAACTTTTTAATTTTTAACTTGCGTTCATCCATTTTTATATCATCTAAACTAAAATGATTAATATTTGGTATACTACAATACCTAATTTTTTCAATTGTAAAGATACTATCTTTTACTGAAATAACCAAATCTGATACATAAAATGTTGATACACTAGTTCCAATATCTGTTATATTTATAAAATTTTTTAATTTATATATATCAATAATAGATTCATATCTGTTATTTTTAGTACTAAATAATCTAAAATTGTCTTTTATGAATATAACATTATCATTATTTGATAATTTAATAATATCTTCTATTGTGTTTCTATCATAATAATCATTATTAAACTCCATAACATTATTAAAATACTTAGATATAATTGATGCTAACAAATAACACATATTTCTTCCATGTGGAGTTTTATATAAAAATGTAATTCTATTATGTTTTAATATTTTTTCTAACATATTTAGGTTAGTTTAGATAAATAATCAATAAATATAACATCTACATCTGGTTTAATATTTAAACTTGTATGTATATGTGGGTATAATGAAGAATAATTTTAACAAATAATCTAAACCCAATTAGGTGTTTATCGCATTTATTTAAAAGTTTATAAAGTTTTAACTTCCTTATAAATATAAATAATTCATTTCTATTAGAATCATCAACAACATGGTCTATGTTTATATCATTTATATGGGTTTTAATATCACTGTTAATTATAAAATAATAATCACCGATATATTCTATATTAAATATCATTTTTTTAATTTTTTATATAAGTTTACACATCCTAATTTTATTAGATAACCAGATATTAAAATACCGATACTTAATACCACAAAATTAGATATAATAAATATTGGTACAAATAAAAACATCAAAAATAAATATATTATTATAATGGAAATTAATATCATAAATATATTTAATAATATGCTTAATTTTTTCATAATTTATTTTTTAATTATTTTATTGATCTTATCAGTTCTTTTAATTTTTAAATACATTGGATCTTCATATAAATTGTAAAAATATATTCTATTTCCTAACATGATAATGTCATTAATATTAATTTTAAATTCATTAACAATAATATCTATTAAATTAAAATTATCCATGTTTGTACTACACCATATAGAATAATCATCTTCATATATTACCCACTCTTCATAGAATTCATAATATGGTTCTTTTCCTTGTTTTGTCAATTCATTATCTATCTTTTTTGCGATTTCTATATGATTATATATCATAAATTTTTGTTCATCTGTTATTTTATACAAAGGAATAATAAAACTACTTGAACTGCTATTACTAACAAATCCTTTTCTTATTTTCATATAATTTTTTAATTTTAAATAATAGTAAATTCATATTATCACCATTGTGATTTAAAAAATTATTAATACAAACTATAAAATTCCATTGTATACATATTTTAATGATGGCTAAATTTTTTAAATGTTATCGGTTCAAGAATATCACTATGTTCTATATATCCTTCTAATTCACCGTTATCATCACCATAAGTTAATTTAATAAACTTAGAATTAGTTGATAAATTTTTTATCATCCCTTCTTTTATTAAATCTACTATTCTTTCTGTTAAGATGTTAGACATTGACCATCTTAATCTAATAATAAATTTATCATAAGTATTATGGTATTCATCTTTAAGTTTTAATAACTTATTACATAATATATGATATTCTTTACATTTATCATCAGATATATATTCTTTATATTCATTGACATCACTTTCATCATAAATATAAATTTCATCACTGAGTTTAATATCTTCAATTGTTTTATTACCAACTTTATTTAATTCTTGTTTTATATCATTGTATATTTTATTCACAACTGTTTTTTTGTCAATGTAATCTCCCCAATATTCTAAATTATCATAATTTTCAACACCTAATATTTCTTCAAGATGTTTTTCAGAAGTTGGTATGGTATCTAATTTTATAATGAAATTACTAGAACTACTATTACTTACAAATCCATTTCTTATTTTCATAAAAATATTATTTTAAAAATTTCCTGTGGTTCTTTATTTAATATATTTATAACATATTCTAAATATATTTTTTTTTAATTGTCTATTCATTTTAGTTTAAAAATTTTAACATTTCTTCGAATCTCCAAAAAATTCTTGATATGGCTTCATCTTTATCTACAAATCCTGCCCAATCAATTTCATTCAATTGTAATTTATTTTTATCGATTTTAATATCATAATTTAGATTAACTAAAAAATAGGTTAATTCCTTATATATTTTATCTTTTTCATTTTTGTATTGTATTTTATGAGGAGTTTTATTTATTTGATTTAACTTTATTTTAATACCAGTTTCTTCTTTTGTTTCACGTATTGCTGCATCTATATATGTTTCACCTTTTTCTAGTTTTCCTTTTGGGATTGAATAAGTACCATACCAAGGTGCATTTGTTGGGTGAACTAATAACATTTTATTATTATGTATTATTAATAATCCTGCTGATTCTTGCATTTTATTTTTATATATCAAATAAATATAAATTAGTCTTATTTATTATTAAAAGTTATTTTCTGTCTGATGTATAAAAATTTAAATATTTCAAAATTATCTATAAATTCATTTACCTCTTCTTTTAATTTATAATGTAATAATTTAATTTGATTACTATTATTAATTGTATCATATGATTTAAAAAAATCATTATATATTTTTATATAATCATTTGGTTTTAATTTTTTTAAAGTTTTAACTTTTTCTAGATTATAACAAAAATTTAGAATTTTAATATCATCGTCATCTATATTATCAATTGACCACAATTTTTTAAATTCTATTATTTTTTCATTAAAATCAAAATCTTTATAAATATTATCAGGATATTTATTGAAAATTTTTAAATACTTTTCTTTAATATAATCAATTGTTTCAAATTCCCAGTTATACATAAGTACTTGAAAGACAATAATATTTACTAACCTATTAAATGTAATCATAATATAATATTTTAAACAAAGATAATAAATTTATTTAATAAAAAAAATTAATTAATGATTTGATTCAACATAAACTGGTAAATCACCAAATATCCCACCATGTTCCATTATTGAAAAATATGTACCATCTTCATCTGAAAAAGTAAATGTATAAAAAACCATACCTTTATGTTTTTTAATATATTGTTCAATTTCATTCAATGTATTAGATATATTTTCTATGGAATATCTACTATTTATTTCATTTTCTAAATCTTCATAGATATCATCTGCATTTTTAATATCCCAATTGAAATTACTCTTCATGCTTTCTAGATTTTTTAATTCTTTTATTTGAAATTTAATATCATCAACTGTTTTTATAACATGATTATCGATAAGTGTTATTCCATCATCATCTATCCAAAATTCTCCACTAATTTCTGATAAAGCATAAAGATAATTATTATGACCTTGTTTTTTAATATCTTTAAAAACGTGTTCTATTGCACTATCCTTGAATTCATCAAATGTCATATTAAGAGAATTATATGACCTTACAAAGTCTTTAAATTTATTTATATTATTATCTTTTTTAGTTTTTTCATCAATAAAATCCCAACTACTTTGAATTGATTTTTCATTTCTTTCATTCCACATTAATTCATATAGTTCTTCTTTATTATTAATTTCTTTAGGAAAAAATACAAGAAAACTACTTGAACTACTATTGCTTACAAACCCATTTCTAATTTTCATTTTTTATTATTTTACTTTTTAATATATAATTTCCATCTTTTTTATAGGTTAAATCTTTTAATTTGTCTTTTGGTACATATGTAAAATTATGTCCACTAGATGCATCTAATTCATTTCTATAAACTAATGTAGATTTATCAATAAATAATGGAACACCATCATATGATATAACCAAATCCTTTTTATCTACATAATCATTAAAATATTTACTATACATCATAGAATACCTAGAATAACTAACCGTTGTATATGAATTATAATGTTTTAACCATACTGCATCTTCTTCTAAAACCTCATATTTTTCACCGTGTGTCGTATTTATAATATTATCTATTCTATCAATTGGTGCGTAATCATTATAATATTTAAAATATTTTGAATCACTTATTAACCTTAATTTATCATTAATCATATAAAATTCATCATAATCATCATCATCTGTCAATAAGTTACATTCTACATATTTATCATCATTTTCATTAATATATTTATTATAATAATTTGACCAATATACCGAATATGCAGGCATCCCATCAGTTTCTCGTAGTACTATTGGATATTTATTAGGTATTCTAACATCAGATAATATTTTTGTGTCTTGGTAATAATACATAATTGTATCTAAATATGGATAATATCTATTCGGTTCCATATTATATACATATAAATTTTCATATATTGGTTCATTTGTTTTACTATCTATAATAATTTGTGAATTATATGACTGTCTTTCTTTATATAACCACCCTTTTTCTTTCGCATAATTTTTAAACATATCTATTTGGTGATCCATTATATAATAAATTCTATCCATAAAAACTCTTTTAGGTTTATCTAAATACCATAATAGTGATCTGCCGATTATAGAATCTTTGTTATTATCATAATATAATATTAACATTTTAACTTTATTAGGATTTTTTGCATAAAAATTCAAATAATTACTACATTCATGTCCAGCCATACAAGAATTATGTAATACTGTATCAGTTTTATTAACTTTATGATAATTATCATAATCATACCATTTTTTAATATCATCACCTTCTACAATATCAAATAGGTCATTACTAGAATTTAAAATATTAAAATACGATTTGTATTTATTGATAAATGATTCTATACTATCATCACTACCACTGTCAGGGAATTTATCACCGAATAATTTTTTTATTAATCTACCTATCTTTACCTTATTTCTAAATTTATCCCATATATCTTTATTTGTATCAATGTAATTATAAAAATCAATATCTCCTATATTATTTTTATTATAATATTTTGATAAATATTCAATTATTTTAGGTGAATTTGATACAGTGAATTTATCAAATTCATCTGATATATCAATTAATGATATTTTTTCATATTGGTTATGTTTTGATAAAAGTTCATCTACAATATCATGGTCTATGTTTTCTAATATATCCACTAATCTTCCTGATAAAATAAATGGTAAATCTTTACTAATGTTCTCTAAAACTAAATCTATTATATAATCATTAAAATCTAATAGTATTTTCATTTATTTTAAATCTTCTTTTTTAACATCATTTGAATAATATTCTCCGTTATATTTGTAAAAATTTTCATTTGGATCATCTATCAATGTAATATAGTAATTATTACGATTTTTATCAGTATAAACTCTTATTGCATGTTCAATCGGTATATAATCATTCATATATTTAGAATATATTGCATCTGTATCTCTATAATATCTATTAAAAAAGTCTGAATATACGAAATATAAATCTAATTTATTTAAAGGTATATAATCGTCATATTCTTCTAGGTATATAACATTTTTTTCATCATAATATGTTTGATACTCTTTACTAAATTTAAGTTTTTTTAAATCTTCTTTTGTTATATTATCATATACACCATTAATTACAACTGTTTCACTATCTTCTTTTTTAATATATTCTTTTAAATATTCAGAATAGTATGAATTGATTTTTTTTAATAAAATATCATTATATCTATCTGACCAAATTATTTTAGTTT
>Ga0265294_10005654_pt1 | contig 15221 bp, 10 predicted proteins | sample MunlanPumphouse3_FD_192504 | JGI IMG/M metagenome (GOLD analysis project Ga0265294, IMG submission 192504) | Groundwater microbial communities from a municipal landfill in Southern Ontario, Canada - Pumphouse #3 | ecosystem: Environmental > Aquatic > Deep subsurface > Groundwater | place... | reverse complement strand
GGACGCCGCAGAGTTGGACGATTCGGATGATGACGGGCTCCTGGCTTGGGAGGAGTACATCGCGGGCACGTCGCCGGTGGATGGCGCCAGCGTGTTTGCGATTGTGGCGGTGGCCCGCGTGGCCGGCTATACAGAACTGACGCTGAATACGGTGTCCGGTCGGATTTATACCGTCGAGCGCCGCAGCTTGCTGTCGTCCTTGGGCCAGTGGGGAAATGCAGATGCACCGTTTGCCGGCAATGGCCAGCCGGTCACGGTGTCTATCCCTGACGCAGAGGATGCCGCGTATTACCGGGTGCGGGTGTCGCTGCCGTGAATGAGAAGGTGTTTTTAATAGACCCGCCAGCCAGTGGCCAGTGTTGCACGTACCACTGGCCGGCGCGGGCTCTCTTTTCCCGGGGGCATGAGGTATACCAATGAAAATGAAACGGTTCGCATATTGTGTTTGCCTGTGGTTGGCTGCGCTATCTGCCGTTGCGGATGGCAAGAGCTTGATGATCTGGGACAACGCCGGAGCCGGAGACAGATGGGACATCGCTTATCCGGTCGGCAACGGGCGGCTGGGCGCCATGCCATTCGGAAACTTCCCGAACGAAAAGATTTTGCTAAACGAGGAGACCATCTGGCACCGCGGCCCTGCCAAGGTCATGCCCGAACACAGTTTTGAGCATCTGGAGGCAGTGCGGCGGCTTGAAGCCGCTGGCGATTATTCCGGGGCCGACCGTGTTTTCGAGGAAACGTTGCAGCAGGCCGGGATTAACCCGGACAGCTATCAACCGTTCGGCTGGCTGCAGATCGAATATGTCACCGGATCGCAACTCCGGCAATGCCGCCGCGAACTTGTTCTCGAGACCGGCATAGCGAAAACCGTTTATACGCTGGATAATGGCGCTGAAGTGGTTCAAAGCGTTTTTGCCTGCGGGAGTGATGACGTGCTCGCGGTCACCCTCGCGACGGACGGGAAAATCCCAATCCGCGTACGCGTAGATGGCGGTTCAGCCGAAGGCCATGAGATCATCAAGCGGGGCGCCGCGACCGGCCCAAACGCCACCCGTTACGTCGGCCGCATACGCGTACTGCCCGCTGAAAAAGTCCGCGCCGGCGATCAGTTTCTGGAGGTCTCCGAGTCCGGACAGATCACGATTCTTGTGGCCATCGCCACTGATCTCGATCGCCGTAACCCGGGGGCCAAGCTGGCGGACGGCTGGCAGGGTCAAGCGTCCCAAACGCTTGACAGATTGACCGGTGTCTCTGCCGACAGTCTGCGGCTCAAAGCGGTCAACGAGCACCGGCACTACTTTGATCGGGTCGGCCTGGATCTCGGAAAGACCAGTGATGCCATTCTGTCCTTGCCCACCGGCGAACGCCTCAACCGCATCAAAGCAGGCTGCCACGACGATCCGGATCTGATCGAGACGTATTTCCAGTTCGGGCGTTACCTGCTGATCGCCTCTTCGCGCCCAGGCTCCTTCCCCGCCAACCTGCAAGGGATCTGGAATCCCCACGATAAGGCGCCGTGGGGCTCAGACTTCCACCTGAACATCAATCTTCAGATGAATTATTGGCTGGCGGAAACGACCCATCTCGCGGAACTGCACGAGCCCTTGTTGGACTTCATCCGGTATTGTCAGCCGACCGGACGTGACATGGCGCGCCGTCTTGGCATGGCGGGGTGGTGCATGGGTCACGCCACCGATATTTGGGCGAACGCGCGGATCATGTCCTCGCGCGTTTATTGGGGCGGCTCTTTTTTCGGCGGACAATGGATGGTCCTGCACATCCTCGAGCATTACCGCTTCAGCCGGGACAAAAGCATCCTTGAGAAAAACTGGGACATCCTGACCGACTCCGCGGCTTTTGTGGACGCTTGGCTGATCCCCGATCCCGCCACCGGCCAGATGGTGGCGCGCCCGTCGAGTTCTCCAGAGAATTCATTCCGCTATGAGGCATCCGGGGGCAAGAAAACAAACGCCGCGCTTTCAGCGGGTAACACCTTCGATCAGTACATGGTTTTGCAGGTCTTGCATGATTATCTGGAAGCGGCCGAGATTCTCGGACGTTCGGATGAGCGGCTCGTCATAAAGATCAAAGACCTGCTGCCCAAGGTGTATCGTCCGCGCGTCGCTGCAGACGGAAGGCTGATGGAGTGGCGACTTCCGTTCGAGGAGGCGGAACCCGGACACCGGCACATCTCGCATGTGCTGGGGGCTTACCCCGGTAACCAGATCGATCTGGACGGCGATCCGCGCATGCGCGACGCGGTGCGGCGCTCGCTGGAATTCCGCCTGGCACATGGCGGCGCGAAAACAGGCTGGAGCAGAGCTTGGACAATCGGCATTTTCGCGCACCTTGCCGACGGCGCGCAGGCCTATGATAATTTGCATGCCATACTGGCGAAATCCACCTTGCCGAACCTGTGGGACAACCATCCCCCCTTCCAGATCGACGGCAATTTCGGCGCCGCTGCGGCGGTAGCCGAGATGCTCCTGCAAAGCCACGGCGATCAGATCAAACTGCTTCCGGCCCTGCCGGAAAAATGGCCGGATGGAATGTTCTCCGGGTTGCGCGCGCGCGGCGATTACACGGTCAACGCGGTTTGGGGAAAAGGCGCGTTGACGGAAGCCCGGATCTTTGCGGGGAACAACGCCACCGGTCAGATCAGCGTGTCCTACAAAGGCAAAAAGATCAAGGTGTCTGTCAAACCCGGCGAGTCAGCGGGAATAGCGCCGGAAGACTTTTCAAAGTGAGCTCTTCCTTCACTTCGCAGGGACAACTGCAACCCTGACGGGGTTGCGCAGTCCCTCTGCGAAATTTTTCACGAGAGCGTGCCACTGCCGCGCGTTCGACATGGCTTTTGCACCGCTCCACGTCGCACCTGCCCAGTAGTCGACGCCCTTCGCAGCCGAGGCCGGGAAGAGGTACTCGCAACCGCTCTCGTCTGTGTCCGTCGTCGCCGTGCCCATGCCGGGCGCGAGCAGGATCGCCGTCGCGATGTTGCCGGTGTCGGGGCCGTCCACGTTGTCCGGCTCCCAATTCGCGATCCAGCCCTGCACGAGATCGCGCACAATCTTGCCGTCGTGTTGGCGCTCCTTCGAGCAATCGAGTCCCGGTCCCACCTGCACGCCCTCTGGTGTCTTTCCCTTGAACTTCGCCACGAAGTGCGCGAAAAACTGTCCGCGGTCGAGCGTCACGCGCCGCGTCTCCTCGCCGAACCCGCCCCACGCGGGGTAAACGAGATCGAACTCTGTGCGTACTGGGCCGCATTGGATCACCTTTGTTTTCGACCAGTTGATCGACCGCGCCCAGCCATCCGCACCGCGCGCGCCGAGGCCGCCACAGCCACGGCTCGGACCAACCTTGTAGTTGTCCATGCCTTCGCCGTGGTTCTTGTGGTATGAGCCCTCGCCCGTACGTTCCACGAACCAGCGGTGCAGCACCGGAACCTTCACACACTTGTTGATGATGTCGATGCCGCTCGAGACGAGCTTCTGCCCCGCCGGCGCGGGTTCCATGATGATAGGGCCGTACGCACGTGCGCCAAAGCGGTCGTTCTCCCACGCGAAGTCGTCCATGCGCTCCGGCAGATACTGGCTCCAGCACACGATTGAAAGGTCCGCCTGCGGCAGCGACTCATCTGCGAGAATACGGAACTCCTTCGTCTCCTTTGCCGCGAAGGCCGTCGAGAAAATGAGAGCCTCGTTCCGGCGATCGTCTTGGAACGCGATCGGCGCGCACGCCGCGACGTCCCACACGCGCACCGCGGTGTCGCCCGGCTTCAGGTCGAGGTCTGCCCACTTGACGCTGATCGTTTCCGCGGGCCGATCCACGGCGAGCGGGTTCTCCACTCGTACGGTCTTCCCGCCCGTCGGAGCAGCCATCGTTGTGCGTGCGATGAGCTGATCCATCGGCGTCACGTAGAGATCCATGTTGCCACGCGCGTTGTTCGCGGTGGAGACGACGTACTTCTCGTTACAAACGAACTGCGGGTGCGGATCAGGATGTAAGGTGCTCTCGTTTTTCTTCGGCGCGAACTCGGGGCGCGTCGAGTACACATACACACAACGTTTCGTCTCGCGGTTCCAGAATCCGACGCGCCATTTGCAGCCGCGCCACCAGCCGTCCACGCTCTCGTCGAAAACGACGTACTTCTTGTTTCGTGTCATCGTCGCGTGTGCGCCCGGAATCGGACAGAGGCACTCCTGCTTGCCGGTCGCGAGATCTTCGTGCCACACGCCGCCCCCGCACCAGTAGAAACCCTCGCCGTCCTCGTCCCAGAACTCATGCGAGGCATAGTTTTTGTCGCGTGCGGGATGCATCTCGCGTTTCCCGTCAGGGAAGACATGCCACATGCGTGGATACCAGCCGGTTCGCTTCTTGTACTCGGTGCCGCCCGTCGTCCAGCAACTCTCCCACGCGCACATCGCGAGGTCGTCGCGGACGGGGTTGAGCTGGCCGTGGTTCGCGAAGAAGTCCGTCTTTCCCCAGCTCTCGTACTGGCCCGTCGTGAGTTCGAGCAGGCCCTGTATGTAGTTCGTCACGTTGTTCGGCAGGACAATGCAAGAATCGAGGAAGGCCTTCTTGCGGTCGCGCGTGAGTGTGAGGTGCGTGAACGGATATCGCAATTGCGCCCCGTCCTTCAGCAGCTCCTTCGGATAGTCGCAGAGCTTTGTCTCGACGGTCGGATTCCGGAAATCACGCCGATAGAACACCCTGTCATGATAGTAGACCATGTAGTCATCCTTCACGTCGACGAACGGGATCTGACCGCTGACATCAGGCAGGTCGATGAATGTGTCGGTAGCGAAGTCGATGAGGGCCTTGTGCTTGGCGATCAGACGCTTCGCGAGCGGGTTCTTCCCTTTCTTGTCCGCGCGCGCCTCGCGGACGCGCCGCTCATTCGGGGAGACGTCGAAGAGGAGGAAGCGGCCGTCGTCCGTCATGGACTTCGCTGTGAAGTAGAGCGACTGGCGGTTCTCGTCCACTCCGCCCGAGAGCGCGTACGAGATGACCCCCGTCTCCGGGTCGATGCGTTTCTCGAAGAACTTTGAGGTCGCCGGCGTACGTAGCCCCTTCAGCTTCCCGGCACCCGTCTCAAGAAGCACACTCGATATCCAAAGCATTGGTGCCTGACCATGGGGGTCGCCATTCACGCGCGGACGGTCGAAGTAATACTGCAGGTCGTCCTTCTTGCCGGTTCCCACGCAGACGTCGGAAATGTTCGCGAACGCGTCGAGCTTGCCGCAAAGCGCGAGCCACGCCTTGCGCGCCGCCGGACCGTACCGCCCCTCATCGAGCCACCCGCGCGCGACGCCCGTCGCGAACGCGTAGGTGAACATCGCGGTGCACGACGTCTCGCCCCAGTTGCGCGGATCGTCCGGACGGTCGATCAACTGTCCCCAGAGACCATCCGCACGTTGGAACTTCAGCAGCGTCTCCATCATCGCGTGGTACCCCTCGAGGATCCGTGCGCGGTATTCACTCTCAGCCGACATGCGGTCGAGGACGAGCGCCATGCCCGCCGCCATCCACCCGTCGCCGCGGCCCCACACATACTTGACGTCCGGCGCATGGTAGAAGAGTCCTCTCGCCGGCCCTTCCTTCAGTTGAAGCGCGTCGAGGTAGAGACACATCTCCTTTGCCGCACGGTCGATGTACTTACGGTCGCCCGTGGCGCGGAACGCCTGACTCTGCAACACGGTGATCATGTACATGTCGTCGATCCAGAGACGAGTCTGCGGCGTGTATCCCTTTGCCCAGAAATCCTCCTGCGCCTCTTTTGAGGCCGCATGGCGCTCCTTGAGCGTGCCCTCGCACGGCGGCGTCCACTGCGTGTCGGCGTAGAAGTTGCCCATCTCAAGGCAACGCGGATCCTTGTTGATCAGGTAGATCTCGTAGGGCAGCGCACCGAAGATCGTGTCGTCGACATGGTACGGACGCGAGCAGCACCTGTTCTTCGGTTGCCCAGGCAGGAAGTCATCGAAAAGCTTCACGAGTTTTGTCACACGCGCCTCGTCACCGTCGAGACGCGCGCAGGCGAGCGCGTTCACCCACAACGAAACCACGGAATACTGCACTGAGCGGTTCCACCCATAGCCCTCGTTGCCGTGGTAGCCCGCCGGACGGTAGTTCTCGGGACGCGACGTGAGGAACTGGTCCGTGATCCTGCGCGAGATTGTGCCCGGATCCATGCCTTCGGGCAGATTTTCAAAATAAGCCGCGAGCGGTGACTCGGCCACACAAATACCGGTCACCATGCAGGCGGCAGCCAAGAAAACGAGTGTGCTTTTTTTCATAACAAAGGGAGTGGAGTTAGGGGTTCTTTTCTTCTCCGCCATACGGCGCTGATAATCAGGCCGGGCGACGGGTGCTCCCGCACGGCATCGCCCAGAGCTGGCAATTCGATATCCTCGCGCACGGCCTCCAGCCATTCGCGCAATAACGCCTCGTCGTCGTTCGCCATTGCCGCCATGTTGTCCGTTCGGCACCCCATGCGCACCAGTATACGCTCTACCTCGCAAGGGTTCAACCCGATGAGACGCTGGACGTTTACTTGGGGCACATCCCCGATTCACGTGCTTGAATCAAGCGGTTGATGCCGTCCATCGGGAACCGATCAGGATAAGCGGTCAGCCCTCGTCTGGCTCATTCGCGCGTCAGGCCCGCAGGAGGTGGCGTAACCGGCGACAGGCTCAGGCGCATGGAACGCGAACGCGAGACGCGAAACCGGTAGGGCGGTCTCGCCGAGACCGCCGCCGGGACAAACGCCCGCCAGTTTCACGCCAACCCGAAACGCCGCAGGTTGAACCGGTTGCCAGCCTCTCCCGCGGACGGGGCCGTCCGCGCCCCCAGTCTTGCGTATCTCTTTCACAAGTAACGCGTGATCGCGGCCCGCCTCTGCGGCGGTTTCGGCGAGACCGCCCGGCCGGCTGCAAGACCCTATCGGCTGAGAGAAAGAAACGGGCCGGCCGACGCGGAGGGACAACGCGCGGCGCGCCTGCCGCATGGCTTGCCACTCCTCCCCTGTCCATTTTGTCTTGAGCGGTTTAGGGGCACTCACGGATTCACGATGCCGACGTTGTGCACCTTGAAATCCTTGGGCGCGATCGGCGAGAGCGGGTCGGGCCGGTGTGTCTTGGGGAAGGGCATGTCGACCGTGGGGCGCAGCCAGCGGATGCCGTTTGCCAGCACCTTCAACACCTCAGCGTGATGGAAGGTGGGGAAGGCCTCGTGGCCGGGCCGGAAGTAGAACAGGCGGCCGAAGCCGCGCTGCAGCGTGAAGCCGCTGCGGAACACCTCGCCGCCCTCGAACCACGACATGAAGATCACGTGCGCGTCGCCGGCGATCATGAACGGCTCGCCGTACATCTCCTCGTACGGGATGTCGAAGTGCTCGGGCACGCCGGCGGCGATCGGATGCGCGGGATCGATGCACCAGACGCGCTCCAGCTCGCCGACCTCGCGCCAGTGCAGTTTGCCGCTCGTGCCGTTCAACTCGCGGAAAATCTTGGACATGTGGCCGGAGTGCATCACCAGCAGCCCCATGCCGTCCCACACGCGCTGACGCACCCGCGCGACGACAACATCATCAACCTTGTCATGCGCGGCGTGTCCCCACCACAGCAGCACGTCCGTGGCGTCCAGCACCGCCTGCGTGAGGCCATGCTCCGGCTCCTGCAGCGTGGCGGTGCGGATCTCGAGATCCGGCGCCGCCAAACTCTTGGCCAGAGCGCCGTGAAGACCGTCGGGATAGAGTTCGGCGACCGACGGCTCTTGCCGCTCGTGGACATACTCGTTCCAGATCGTGACTCGGATCGGTGCTGGCATGATTGCTTCCTTCCATTCTGTCAGGGTTGAGGCGTTAACGTCTTGTTGTCAAGAACGAGGTGGTCTAGCGGCGGTATGTAGAACGCTTTGCGGATTGCTGGTGTTGGTGTACCGGCTTCAGCCGGCCAGTGGACGAAAGGCCGCCTAAAGGCGGTACACCAACGGAATCCGCAAGATACTATGCAAAGTCACGCATGGTTCGCTAACTCAGGCTGCGGATCTTGGCGCGGACGTAGGCCTGGACGTCCGCCTCGACCGGCTTGAGGCACAGGTCAACGGGTTTGAATGTGTCACCGCAGGCCGCGAGTTCGGCCGCGACGCGTTTGAGGAACAGGCTCTGCAACTCGGTGGCAATGTTGATCTTAGCCACGCCGTTGCGGATAGCGAGCCGCAACTGGTCTTCAGGGACGCCGGTGCCGCCGTGCAGAACAAGCGGGATGCCGACTTTCTCGCCGATCTCCCGCGCGCGCCCGATGTCCAGCACGGGGGCCTGTTTGTAGAAGCCGTGGACCGTGCCGATGGAGATGGCCAGCGCGTCGACGCCCGTTTTCGCGACGAACGCCTCGGCCTCTGCGGCGGTGGATAGCTCGATCGCGCCGTCGCCGAAGGGAACGTGCCCGATTTCGGCTTCCAGCGTGACCCCTGCGTCATGCGCGATACGCGCGGCCTCGGCGCTGAGCGCGATGTTCTCTGCGAAGGAGAGCTTGGAGCCATCGATCATGACCGAGGTGTAGCCGATCGCGATCGCCGAGCGAAGCTGTTCCAGCGATTCACCGTGATCCAGATGCAGGGCCACAGGGATGTCGGACTCTGACGCCAGGCGCGTCACCATGGCCGCGATCAGGCTCGCGCGCTCGTCTTTGAACAGGCGCTGGTACACCTGGATGATCACGGGTGCCTTCAGCGCTTCGGCCGCCTTGAAGACCGAGAGAACGGTCTCCAGATTGGCGACGTTGAAGGCAGCCACGGCCCGCTTTTCAGCGCGGGCCTGCGGCAGGATATCGTTAAACGTGACAAGAGGCATGGTGTTCCTTATTTCACGAGCACGGGGGTGATGCCCAGCCAGCGGCAGAGTTCGATCAGCTCGTTTTCAATGTCGGCGTGGATGATCGAGTAGTGGTGCTTGAAGCCCTCGGTCATGATCGTGTTGATCAGCCGCTCGACCGAACAGTCGAACCGGACGTTCAGCGGGTTGCCGCGGATGAACGGCTCGGTGTCCAGCGCGTTGCCTTTGGCGATCAGCATGCGGTAGCCGTCGCCGTCCTCATCGAGCTGCGCCAGGGTGATCGGTCCGGCCTTCATCGAGAACTCGTTCGTGAGTCCCTTCTTGTTGCCGCCGTCCACGCGGAAATGCTGGTTGAGCGTGGTCTCTTCAAACTTGCGGCAGATGGCGGAGGGGGCTGCGCCGCAATGCCAGAGCACCGCCGTGTTCTGCTCGTAATCGAACGAAATGAGGTCGGCGAAGAAGGGAATGCCGCCGCTCAACGAGGTTTCCATCTGCATCAGGACCGCGCCCAGCACATCGCCTTCACAACTGCTGACCATGCGGTCGTTGTTGAGCATGCCGAGCACGGCGCATGGCGCGATACCGAAGATGTCCGACCACTCCGGCCAGCAGCGGACCGCGAAGGCGCTGAGATTGTACTTCGCCGCCGTCTTGCGGAAGGCTTCGTACATGCGGCCGCCGGATTCGATCTCCTTTTCGACCTTGGCGCAGCAGGTGGACGCGGTTTTGCGCACCGCCTCGACGCCGCGCGCGGCCTCTTCAGCCGAAAGCTTTTTGGCGGTGTCGACCAGCTCGATGATGTCGATCACCTCGACTTCGCTGCCGATCTTGGCGCGCAGGCGCATCTCATCGCAGTTCGACGTGTAGAAGCCGGGGACGCGTCCGCCGACCAGCCCGATCTTGGCGGCCGCGAGGTCCGAGAGGCACTTGATGAGGGTCAGCGGCTTTTTCACCAGCTCGCCGGTCTGGTCGGCCGGTCCGAAGACGAAGGTGTTCTTGCGACCGAGCTTGCGCAGCGTGTGCACGGCCATGTTCGAACCGCAGAAGGAGTTTTGCGTCCACATGCCGCCGGCCTGCGGCTTTTCGGGCGTGGAGACCAGCACCACCGGCACCGGCAGCTCTTTGGCGATGACCGGAATGATCGCGCCGACCGGGAAGGTCGCCATGAACACGACGACGGCGCTGACATCCTGTTTGCGCAGGTCCGTGCAGAGGGCGGAGGCTTCGGCCGCCGTCGTGGTCAGGCCGTTGCCGTCCACGATCTCATAGGGGAGTGTCTTGAGACTGGCCAGCGCGGTCTTGCGCAGGTTGTCGATTTCGGGCGTAGCCCAACTGGCCTTGGTCAAGGCGATGAATCCGACTTTGAATGCTTTCATAGTGTGTGTGTATTCCTTATGGTGGACTGAAGTGACTAAAGTGACTGAAGCGGCCGAAGGGACGCTTAGGCCTGCGACAGGGATACCGCCTCTTCGAGCGTAATGACGTCGAAGGCGGGGTTGTATTTCTTCAAGGTGTCTTTCACGGTCTGCGACGCCGTGATGAAACGGGTTTTCGCGAGCCCTTCGGCCAAAGCGTAGACGCGCTGGCACAGCCGCTCGGCAAGCTCCGGATAGAGTGTGTCGTAGACCACGGCGCCTTCGCCCACGGCGTAGGACTCTTCGGTGTTGGTGCCGAAGGGAAGAAGCGTGTAGCCGGCCTGTGCGAGCAGGTCGCGGGCCGCAGAGGGATTGCCGCAGTAGTTCTTGAGGAAATCGCTCTCCAGATAGACCGCCTTGCGCGCTCGGGCTTTTTTCACGCCTTGATCCTTGAGAACCTCGGCGCAATGAACCACTTTGACGCCGGGCACGTTGCCGTGCAGGAACTCAAACGCCGAGGGCTCCGCCACCACCAGGGTTTTGCAACCGCTGGCGGCGACCGCTTTCTTGAAGCGGGCGAAAACCTTTTTCGAAGCGGCCTCAAAGCCCAGCACCGCCAACGCTTTGCCCGGATCGCCGCCGGTGAGTGTCGCGCAGCCTTTGTACAACTCGGGCGTGGGACCGAAGTAAAGCGCGCGTCCTTTGCCTTTGACGCTGAAGGCGGCCTTTTCCAGCGTCTTGGCCAGCGCGGCCACCGCGACGGGGGCGAGACCCGCCTCAACGATGTCTTTGCGTGCGGCCAGGACGAGGCCCGTTTCGTCGTAGCTGCTGACACAGTGGAATCGGTTGGCGGCGCTCAGCGCACTGCGGTAGAGCGTGTCGATGAAATCGGCATTCGACAGGTTGGCCGCGTCCATCCGGATGCGGTCGCAGATCAGCGCGCGGCCGCGCGGGGTGTCCGCTTCGCGGAAGGTGACGTTCCCCACCGGGTCGAGATGCCTGCACATGAAGCAGAAGCGGCAGGCGTTGATCACATCCAAGTTTTTTTCGATATGCATGATGTTAAATTCCTTTTCCGGGGAAGCCCATTTTGCCGGGGTTCATGATGTTGTTGGGGTCCAGCGTCTTTTTGATCGACTCCAGCACGCCGAAGGCCGGCCCGTACAGATCGCGCATGATGCGGCCGAGCTTGAGGCCCACGCCGTGGTGCTCGTTGATCACGCCGCCCTCGCGGATCGCCGCGCGGATCGCCATGTCCCAGATGCGGTTGTAAAGCGCGATCGCTTCGCTCGGGTCCTCGGGCGGTTCGTCGATGATGAAGCGCGCGTAGAGCATGCAACCCCAGTCGTACCAGTGCGAGAAGTGACCGATGAAGGTGGCCTGCGGGAAGTTTTCCTGCACGACATTTTTCATGGCCCAATAGACCTTCTCGATGTTGGAGAAGGTGGCGACGGTATCGAGCGTGCCGAAAGCCTGCGGCATGTGGAACATGTAAGGCGGGTAGAAGAATTTGTAGCGATGGTCCCACCACGTCTGCCCGGCTTCGGTGCCTAGGTCTTCGCTGGCGGTTTTCGCGCAGATGGCGCAGGCCTCTTCCAGCTCGAGATCCACGATCTTTTCCGGGCCGTCAAAGCCGAACACCAGATACGCGCCTTTGCGGTCGATACCGAGCACCCGCTTGACAAGCTTGGCGGTCTCGGTCTCATCGTAGAGGCGGATGACGCAGGGCCGCAGGCGGCTGGTCATGATTTTCGAGCCGGCCGTCATGGCGTCGTGCATGGTCTCGAAGAGGAAGGCGTGGAACTTGCGCGAGGCCGGGATCGGGTGGATCTTCATGACCGCACGCGTCACGACGCCCAGTGTGCCTTCGCTGCCGAGATAAAGTTCGGTGAGGGCCGGTCCTGAAGCGTGGCGCGGCACCGGCAGGGTGTTGATGATTTCACCGGTCGGTGTGACCACTTCAAGGGACATGATCATGTCCTCGATCTTGCCGTACTTGGTGCTGAGCACGCCGGTGCCGCGGTGGGCGATGAAGCCGCCGAGCGTGGCGCAGGCGATCGAGGCCGGGAAGTGCATGGTGCTGTAGCCGGCTTTCTCGACCTCCCACTCTAAATGCTGCGTGTTGATGCCGACTTCTGCGGTGACGGTCATGGAGACCGGATCGATCTCCAGCACCTTGTTCATGCGTTTCATATCCAGCACGATGCCGCCGTAGATCGGCAGAGCGCCGCCCTGCGAGCCTGAGCCGCCGCCCCAAGGGATGACCGGAATCTTGTGGGTGTTGGCGATCTTGAGGATCTCGGCGACCTCTTTCGTGGTCCCCGGATGCACAACAAAGTCCGGCGGCGTGGGTTTTTCGCCGCGGTCGTGCCAGCACTCCGGCACCCAGTAGTAATCAATAGAATGGCCGAGTTTGTCGGCGTCGTTGGTCTGCACGTGTTCGTCGCCGACCGCCCAGGTCAGCTCGCTACGAATCATCTCGTAGAGGTAGTTTTTCGGTGTCATGGTTGTTCCTTTGGAAGGCTGTAAGGGGAATAGGCTGTAAGGTTGTAAGGGGAGGGGATAACGTTCAACGTTCAACGCTCAAGTTTTGGGTTAGGGTGCGAGGCCTCGGTAGCAGCCGGACATCGCATCGTGGATGGAACGATAGTGCGCGAAGCGCGCGTTGTAAAAGGCGGCACGGGCGGGGTCCGGCCGCAGTTCGCGGTCGAAACGCAGGCATTGTTTGACTGCGGAAATTTCGTCCGCGAAGATGCCGGTGCCGACGCCGGCCAGCAGGGCGCTGCCGAATGAGGCGTCGCAGCAGGCGGGGCACTTGACCGGCGCGTTGAAAAGATCGCAGACGATGTCGCTCCAGAGCGCGCTCTTGGCACCGCCGCCGATCAGCAGGAATTCGTGGACGGAGAGCTTCATTTTCTCGATGGTGCGGTAGCAGTCGCGCAGCGAAAAGGCGACGCCCTCCAGCAGCGCGCGGGCGATGTCGCCGCGCGTGTTGGCCATGCTCAGGCCGGTGAAGCTGCCGCGCAGATTCGCGTCCCAGTAGGGCGAGCGCTCGCCTTGCAGATACGGGTGGAAGAAGACGCCGTTGCTGCCGGGCGGCGCTTGGGCGGCCTCGCCGTCGATGGCGTCGTACGAGGTGCCCGGCGCGCAGAAGGTGTCGCGGTACCAGCGCTGGCAGACGGCGGCCGCGTTGGTGGCGGTGACGGTGTACCAGAGGCCGGGCACGACGTGCGAATAGGTCAGCGTCTCGCGGTGCGGCCGGGCTTTGGCGGTCATCACATTGACATTGCCGGCGGTGGCGAGTTTGAGCACGCACTGGCCGGGCGCGACCGCGCCGGCGGCGTAGTCTTCGACCGCCGAGTCGCTGGCGCCCAGGATGACGGGCGTGCCGGCGCGCAGGCCGGTGTCGGCGGCGGCGCGGGCGGTGATCACGCCGGCCAGATCGGTCGGACGTCCGATGCGGGGGAGGGCGGCGGGCGGGATGCCGGCCAGGTCGCAAAGCGCGTCCGACCAGCGTCCGGCTCGCATGTCCCAGAAGAGCGTGCCTTGCGCCTCCACGCTGTCGCAGGCCATTTCGCCGGTCAGCAGGTAGCGCACGTAGTCCTTGACAAACAGGATGTGGCGCGTGCGCTTCAGTGCGCGCGGCTCGTTGTTGCGCAGCCACAGCATCTGCGGCAGCGTCCAGGTCGGGGTCGGCGCCTGGAAGGCGGTCTTGAAGATCAGGTCGAAGTGATCGCGCTTCAGGGCCGCGCACTCCTTGACGCTGCGCTGGTCGGTCCAGATGATGGTAGGCCGCACCACACTCAGGCTGCGGTCGAGCAGCACCGCGCCGTGGGTGTAGCTGTCAAGCGCGACGGCCGCGATGCGGCGCCGCTGCTTAAGACGCTTGAGCACACCGCACATGACGCGGTACCAGTCGGCCGGATCCTGCTCCGCCCAAGCCGGCCGCGGGTGGCGGGTGGGGTATTCGCCGGAGGCGCTTTCGACCACGGCGCCGGACGGATCAATGACGGTCACCTTGCAGCCGCCCGTGCCGAAATCGATGCCGAGCAGGAGATCGTGTTTCATTGTCCGAGAATCCATTTGTGGTCGGGATCAGGCACCGAGAGGAACTTGCGGTGGTTGGGGCCGGCCATGATCCAGAGATAGTACATGGTGTAGCCCGGCGCGTTGATCACGGGATGATAGCCGCGCGGGATCAGTGTCGTGTCGTTCTGCTGAACCGTGCAGGTGAAATCGATCGAGCGGTCGTCGGTATAGATTTTCTGGATGCCGTACCCCTGCTGCGGATTGAAGCGGAAAAAGTAGACTTCTTCCATATCCACTTCGACCGGCAGGTTGTCGAAATCATGGCGGTGGGGCGGGTAACTCGCGTGGTTGCCGGAAGGGACAAAAGCCTCGCCGATGAAGAGGTGGCGCGAAGGGAAAGCGTCGGTCAGCATGAGCAGCGCGTCGCGTTGATAATTCTCCTTGCCGATATGGGCTTCCTTCACCTGCTCGGGCGTGATCTCATATGCGTCGGTCTTTAGGTCGGACGGCGAAGCCGCCCAGGCGATTTCGACATCGGTTGTGCCGGTGACGGTATAGTCGGTGCCGCACGGAATGTAGACGGTGTGCGGCTTGCCGGAAAAGACGTCTTTACGTGCGCCGACTTTCGCAAAAGCGAAGCCTTCGCCGGTAACCGCGCAGGTGCCGCCCAGCACGATCAGGGCGACTTCAAACGCGCCGGTTTCAGCCGTGTACGATTCGCCCGCCTTGAGCGTGATGATGCCGAACTCGGTCAATTTCAGATCGCCGTCGCCGATCGAGGCGATTTTGGTGAACGGTCCTTGATTCGTGTAGTGTTTCAGGTAGGTGTTCATGATCTTGCTTTCTGATGACGGACGCTCCGTGTGCGGGTTACGTCACATCGTGTGTTTTCAAAGTCCTTCAGATGGCGCTCGGCAGTCCGCAGGTCCGGGATGGCAGTCCGTCCGCCGAGACGGGTACATTTGATCGCGGCGACCACGGTTGCAAAACGCATGCAGGCTTCCCAG
>Ga0265294_10005653_pt1 | contig 15225 bp, 8 predicted proteins | sample MunlanPumphouse3_FD_192504 | JGI IMG/M metagenome (GOLD analysis project Ga0265294, IMG submission 192504) | Groundwater microbial communities from a municipal landfill in Southern Ontario, Canada - Pumphouse #3 | ecosystem: Environmental > Aquatic > Deep subsurface > Groundwater | place... | reverse complement strand
ATGCTCAAACGCCGCGAACGCAAAAATTGGTTATATACCAAAACCGAACCCATGTTTGAGAAGCTCACATCGGCTTATTCCAACGGACTGAAATCTTTCTTAAAACACAAGTGGGTAGCCTTGCCTGTTATTGCGCTGTTTTTAGCTTCGATTTTTTATTTCTGGAACAAAGTCCCCGCGGAATTATCCCCACTCGAAGACCGTTCTTCTATCTCGGTACGAATAAACGGACAGGAAGGCAGTACATTTGAATACATACGTGATTTTGCAGACCAAATAGCCGACATTACCGATTCTGTGGCTTATGAACGAAAAGCCACCATGGCCCGTTCCTGGAGTGGAGGTGGCTTTATTAACCTGATTCTGCCCGACATCCAGGATCGTGAGCGCAGCCAGATGGAAATAGCCGAAGATCTGACCAAAGCTGTAAGCAACGAAACCCAGGCTCGTGTTTTCGTTCAGCAGCAATCCACTTTTGGCGGACGCCGTGGAGGCATGCCCATCTCTTATGTCTTACAGGCTCCCACCCTGGAAAAACTTAAGGAATTCATCCCCTTGTTTATGGAAGAAGTCGACGCCAGTCCTGTGTTTCGTATGGCAGACGTTGACCTGAAATTTACCAAACCGGAAATACGCATCGAAATCAACCGCGACAAAGCAAACCTTTTGGGAGTCAACACTATAAACATTGCCCAAACCTTACAATATGCCTTGAGCGGCCAGCGTATGGGCTATTTTTACATGAACGGCAAGCAATATCAAATACTGGGAGAAATCAATCGCCAGCAACGCAACGAACCTTTGGATCTGAAGTCTATCTACGTAAGAAACAACGAAGGCTACATGATTCCCCTGGACAATCTGGTAAGCTTTTACGAAAGCGTTGCCCCGCCTCAGCTTTATCGCTACAATCGTTTTGTTTCAGCCACAGTATCTTCGGGCCTGGAAAAAGGCTATACCATAGGCGACGGCCTGGAAGAAATGGACCGCATTGCCGCCAAAGTGCTGGACGAAAGTTTTCGCACAGCACTCAACGGAGAATCCAAAGAATTCAGGGAGAGTTCCTCCAGCCTGATGTTTGCCATGATACTGGCCCTGGTAATGATTTTTTTGGTGCTCTCCGCCCAGTTTGAAAGTTTCAAGGACCCTCTTGTTATTATGATTACGGTGCCTCTGGCCTTGGCCGGAGCCTTGCTGTTTATGTATCTCGGGGGTGTATCAATGAATATTTTCAGCCAGATTGGTATGATTATGCTTATAGGCCTGGTGGCCAAAAACGGTATTCTGATTGTTGAATTTGCCAATCAACGACAAAAAGGGGGCATGAACAGGCTGGAAGCTATACATTCAGCCTCAGTTCAACGTCTGCGCCCCATTCTGATGACCAGTATCTCAACGATATTGGGTTTACTTCCTCTGGTATTTGCCGGTGGAGAAGGTTCCAACGGACGTATCGCCATGGGTGTGGCAGTAGTTGGAGGTATGATCATATCAACATTGATGACTTTATTTATCGTTCCTGCAGTTTACGAATACATTTCAACCGATATGAGCAAGAAAAAAATATTAGCCGTTTTGCTGTTATTCTTCCTGATCAGCCCGTCCATATCGAAGGCACAAGATACTCTTAATCTGGAACGTTGCCTGCAAATTGGCCTGGAATCCAACTACGATCTGCAACTGGTGAGCAAGCAGGCCGAAATATCGGCCAATAATGCCAGCAGAGGCAACGCCGGGCAGCTGCCCGACCTCAGCCTGGGAGCAGCCTACAGCGGCAGCATCAACGACAACCAAACTCAGTACAGCGATGGCAGCAGTATCTCCCAGAATAATTATACCAACAACAACCTCAATCTGGGGCTGAATCTCAACTGGAGTATTTTTGAAGGTTTCAGCATCAGAACTTCTTACAACAGGCTGCAGGAATTAAAGGCTATGGGGGAACTCAACGTCAGGCTCAGCCTGGAAGATTTTACGGCTAGTCTTAGCGCGGAATATCAAAACCTTATACGACAAAAAATAAAACTGGCCAACCTGAAAACTTCGCTCGATCTATCGCGTGACCGTCTTTACATAGTCGAGGCCAGCTACGGTATTGGAGCTGCTTCGGGCCTGGATTACCAACAGGCACAGGTAGACTACAATGCCGATAATTCCGCCTACATCGCCCAACAAGAGTTGGTGGAAACAGCCCGGCTGAACCTGAACAGACTGATGGCCCTGGAAGATGTGGAGCATTACTACGATATTGCCGACAGCCTCATCATTTTCGATACCGGGCTTGACAAAGCCAGGCTTTGGGAAGACGCCATGAACCACAATACCCAATTGATGATGGCCATCAAAAACAAAAGCATTTCTGAACTGGATTATCGCAAAGCCCAAAGCCGCAATTATCCCTACCTGAGATTGAACGCCGGCTACGGCTATCGCTACAACTGGTACGACAACAGCAGCACACTGAGCCAAAGTCAGCTGGGGCCGAGCATAGGACTCAGCGCAGGCATCACTTTGTTTGACGGCATGAACCGCCGCCGGGAACAACGCAATGCCCTGATTGAAATCGAAAACAGGGACTTGATGGTGGAAAAGTTTAAAACGGCTTTGCGTGCTGACATGGCCAAGCTATGGACTTCGTACACAAATAATATAAAGCTCTGGGAAATAGAAAAAAACAACCAGATTGTGGCTCAAAGTAATTTTGAAATTGCCATGGAGCGATACCGGCTGAGGGAATTGAGCGGACTGGAATTGCGCGAAGCCCAGGTGAGTCTGCTCACAGCCGAAGAACGCCTGCTCACGGCCGAATACAACATTAAACTTTGCGAAATTTCGCTCTTACAGCTGAGCGGCAGGTTGCTGGAATATTATCTGCCTGAATAGGCCATTAAAAACTTAAGGGAATTTGGCTTGTTTTATTAATACAGTATCGTTCAAAAATCCTTCAGCACTTAATATAACTTCCTGTACTCGGTAGGCAGCAGTATCTGCGTTACTGAACACCGAAGTAGTACTGAACGTAAAACTGCATTCCTGCACAGAGGCTACATCTTCTATTGTAGCTGTGCTTTGATCAATGGTCAAAAAAGCAGCTCGAGGTTCCTGATAATTCTCATTGTTCCATATTAAGGCCGCTTTTCCCAGGCTGGCGGAAATCTCCAGGGGATAATGCTTGATAGTGTCCGGCACTACAATCAGACTGACACTACTCCCGGCCTGCCAGCCTATGATTAGCTGTTCAGGAAGATTAAACAGACTGTACCGGCTTTGATTGAGTTCTATTTGGCGACATAAATTACCTGCCTGAACTCGAATTCGGCCCCGGCGATTCAAAGATTGTTGATAGGCATTGATCAATACCCAAAGTTCTCCCTCGGACGAAGGCTGAAGTGTATCGCCTGGGTTGTAGGGTATATTGTTATTGTTTAGCAATAAATTGTTTTCGTTGAGTTCAACTACACAAAAGACTTCATCCATAGCAGGCATCTGGATTCCGGTTCCTTGCCCGACCTCGGTCAGATAAATGTCGGCGATTTTAGTAAAGGTGTTGGACGAGGGTTCTTCGTACAAATTGACAGTATTACCTGAAAGACCCAGTTTATATTGCCCGTTAGTAATTTCGTCATGAATATCGGTAGTGCTGCTCAGCGTTTCCACAACAATGTTGTTCGAAGGGGGGCTGGCCAGCGCCTGGCTAAGTGTTGCATAACCCCTGCTTTCTATCTGTTTGAACGATAATAAATAATGGGTATTACGCATTATGTCCAAAGGCTTGAATCTAGATTCAGGATCGCTCTCTGATTCATCGTATTCGGCCGGTAATATTTTGTAATAAGAATATTTATCGAGGGAATCCTCTCCGTACCAAGCTTTTATAATAATAAAAAAATCATCTTCCGCACCTCCGCTTTCTACCCTGCGTTCGTAGGTATATAATTGCGTTGAATAATGATTGAGCGATTCAACATTGAGGGTGTCGAGCAGCCTGATTCCTGGTTCGCTGGCTCTGATCCAGTCGGCAGGATTAGGAGAAAATGAGGCGGGAGCCAGCAAGCCTGTCGACATTACATTGAAAAGAAATACTCTATCCAACTTCAGTTGATTACGGAGCTCCGGTGGAATCTCAAAACTCAGGCTGGCTGAAGTGCGTATCACCGAAACTGACGGAATTTCTGTATCAGTCTGAATAGAGGGCAGGCTACAAATTCCCCACATGCTCATGTAATGATCTCCACCCTCGTTGTATTGCCTTTGGTCTACTATGTATGAAAACACTTCACTCATGTGCATACCCGCAAAATCCGAAGCAGTAAAAGAATAGTTTTCGAAAGGAAAATTCAGCAGAAAATGCAGAACTCGTTTTCGATTGGTTGCGGTTAATACAGCTTTGTATTCACAAGCACCCATCCCCGATGAAACAATGTTGGCCTGATGCCACTCCACAAAAGTACTGTCTTCGTCAAACAACATTATGTCAAGCCTCTGAATATCTGATTCGTAGACTGCACGAGTCCTTGTATTCTGACCGGTGTACGATAGCTTGCCCGACAACAAGACTTTCCCTTCGTCCTGTGAATGCTTAGACTCCGGAAACAATTCTGTCTGACAGGCATGCAAAAAAAGCACGACAAACAAATATAGGATATAAATTACTATCTTTCTCATTTGCTCTCGTTATTAAAAAGTCCTGACACAACGCACATAGGCTGAATCTCCCAATGTGATGGAAATCTCGTTGCCTTCGGGCACAGGTAATACATAATAATCCCAGGCAGTTCCTACCGGCTTGGCAGTCCAATAATTGCCCACAGGAAAATGTTCAGGATTGAAAAATTCATTCTGATTTGGAGGAGTTCCAAATTCCTCCCGGCAATCGGTAGCGGGAATATAAGTATCACCGTTAAAAATAACTTCTTCTTCCCATTCCAGTTCACTCCCACTGCTATTTACTATATCGTCGCAATGAATATCCAACAAACCCCCGAACATTTCGTCCACGTTATCGTGATGTACTGTCATGCTGCCAAGAATGTTCAACACAGCGTATGAATCATCGCCACCCTCTACCTCACAAGTGGAATTGGCCAGTTCCAAATCATTACATTCCAGTATAGACCCTGAAGACAAATAGAGAGAAGCATTGGTGGTCATAAAAATATCGTTAGCTGTCAAACAAGTTTCACTGATCAGTGTGGTATTGTTGGTCAAATAAATATCTCCCGAAAAATAGGCGCAATGCCCAAAACGAATATAGGCTCCCTGGTTAGCTGAAAGATTAATACCGCCATCTACTATCCCTTGGACATATAGATTCCCTTCGACAGTGAGATTGGCAATGGTCATATCGCCTTTTACCTGCAGATTGGAATTGGCCCCTATGGTAAAATAATTCGGCAAGACCTGATCTCCGTGATTATGCATAATCATGCCTGCAGGCAGGCGGTTGGTTTGAAAAGTGACCGAGCCGGTGGGACTTACTACAAAAAGAGCCGATGTTCCCCAGATGCCGGTAATGGTAAGATCTCCGGCTATATAATATTTTGTATTTGTACTCATATTTATGCTAGTCGTCAGGCTGCTTCCTTCGGGAAGTACATAAGACGATCCGGCCGGCACCTGCCAGGTCAGATACGACTGACTCATGTCCTGAGCACCAGCTGGCACTTGATAAGGTTCGAATTCTACTTCGGCCAGTCCCGACCTCATCTGCACCGAGTTATTTGCGGAACTGACAGCCATAAAAAAGGAGGAAACCTGCATGACTCCGGTCGTATCTGTTCTGGATAAAGCTTCCTCACGAGCCATGCGTATCAATTTCATCTCGGCCAGTGTAGGCACTCGCCAATCGTTGAATCCACCTTCGGCATAATCTTCGCAATATTGGGCAGCTCCATAATTCCCACTTTCATTACTGAGCACATCAACATGACTCGAAATTTGCAACGAAGGAGCAACACATTCATTCGCTTCGTCGGTCTCTGATGTCCTGCCATCGGTTTCTACAGCCTCAGCTATCTGCATAAAAGGAGGTTCAGCTGCAAGTGTTAATAATTTTCCGAACTGATCAATCCCGTATTGATTGCGAAAAAAAACAGAGGCAGGATAACAATCAAATTCCACTGTTTTTTTCAAAATTCCCGATTGGATGTCCACATTAAGCTGTTTGTTTAGAGAGAAACGTTCCAGGGTGTCTGTGAGAACTACCTCTACTCTGTTTTTTTCTGCAGGTATGTAATTGGAAGTACTAATTGTAGCCTCGTCGTTTTCGGGTATTCCAATTAAAGGAAAAAAATAAGCACTAAATACCGGATCCCGGCTGGTACTCAACCTAAAATACGAAGATGCCCCATACATATTGATTTGTGTAGCCGAAAGCCAGATATAGTCGGTTTGTTGATAAATATCAACATCGGCCTGGCTCCAGTCTTCGATCAGGAGTATACTGGCATCGTCCAGTTCTACAGGATCATTAGCCTCCGAAGAACCCAACTGTTTTATGCTTACTTCTATAGAATAGAAATCGTTTCTCTTAAGACTTGATTCATTAAAACGAATTTTATAGAAATTAGTATCTACCCGCTGGTTTAGATCGTTGTAATAAGGAATGGTCAGGCGCAAATAAGTTTCATCCACGCTATTATCGTTCCAATCGTTTTCCAGGGCATAAAATATCGATTCATCTATACTATCTGCAAGATTGTAATTAAAGGCTTTGTAGCCGGTAATAACGTAATTACGCTCTTCAGGATCACACAAAAAACCGGTGTTCACCAGACGCGACACAGAAGGTGTCCTGACAACAGTGTACTGCATGTCTTCACCGGCCCAACGATTAAAACCGGGATCATTCTGAGCTTCCGATATCATAGGCTGGTCGAGTATTACCTTAATTTTTATTTTGACAGCCAAACGTTTTAAGGTTAGTGACACAAAGGGATATCTGTTGGGATTCATCAGCACTTCGTCGTGAGCTTCCATCAAAAAAGGCCGGGCATTTTCTGCGTCAGCCGGCTCAAAATACGAACCCGACAAACTAAGATGCCGGTTGTATTCGTATTGATCAAGTATACCTATAATTTCTTCAACAGTATTACAAGCCTGCAAGGCTATTCGTTGTGAAAGCTCAGAAATATTAGCAATAACAAATACCTGAATGGAGTCGTTTTCGTCAAAATCATTCAAAGCATTGTATTCAATACCAACCATACCGTTGGCCCAGTTAGGATCGCCGGTTTCTACGTAAACATCGTTGATGAGCAAACGCTCGTCGCGAGTCTTGTTATACATCAAAATGTAGAGAGATTCCAGCTGGTTTTCTTTAAGACTGTCCACACCGGCAATGGCTACCCCTTTGGTGGAGGGTGTTAAATCATCGTTGGCAATATTTATATAAATATAGTTGTCCCCTTTGTCGGGAGGAAGCGGAAACTCATTTTGATTACAAGACATCTGCACTAACGACAACAATATAATCAGCTTTAAAGCTTTTATCGTTTTCATGCCTCTGATTATTCAATCTGTTCAAGCTTATATCTCCCCTGGTTTACAATAACATTGTCAACAAGAACACGGATTTCAGTTTGAAGGGCTTGATTGGGATTATAGGGATATAGCGCTTTTACACCGAATTTAATGTAGGTGCCTGTAGCATCTCTGCTAATAATTCCACTGGTTTGAGAGTCTTCGGTAAACCCAAACGAATAAGCCTCCGATAAGCTAACTCTCCAGCTCTTGCCTATAGCTCCTGATAAACGCAAACCAAAATACAAGGGATTGTTGTAAGAAACGGTTCCGCTATGCTGCTCTCCGGGAGGAGTACCAAAAGGGGTCATCGAGGACGCGTTCAGCCAGTAACCCCAATCGTAGCTGACCGGAGCCATTTCCAGATCAATGTATTCCTGATTCCATTGCTGTACACCTGCCTTTACTTTGATGGCATCGTCCTCCCAGGATTCCAGACTGGCATTTACAATGTATTCGTGATTACGGGGAATACTATAAGTAACATTTTCCTGACCAGCGTATTGCGTATACAATGCTGTAGTATAGGTCCGGGGGCTGATCAAATATTCGGGAGTAACTATTGCAGAAGCAGTACTGCCGGAAGCATAGCTGCCCTGCACATTAACTCCCTGAGGAAAAGAGGGTTCTTCGAAAGATATGCGCTTTACCTTAAATGATATTTTAAGTGCATCTTGCTCATTTAGCGGATCCTGAGCAATATATTCGGGAATATAAAAACTGGCAGTACATTGCAGTACGGTATCGTAGGAATAGGACAGACTATAATTCTCAATAACCAGAGGTTGCCAACTGTTATTGCTGGTAGAATATTGCCTGATTCCAAAAATCCAATCGCCCGAAATCGAGTTTCCGGCCGGCTGCATAGAATTCATACTAAAGCCCTGAACGGGATAGGCATCACTACTCCAAAGCTTATAACGCTGAGGTGCCTGAATAGATATTTCATCAATAGTCACAAAAGCAGGAGCTAAGCCCAGGGTATAATAATAAGTCTGTTTTCTGGGATGACTGCCTACAACAGACGAAGGAAGCAGCGCATCAACCGGCAAGCCGGCTATGGCGTCATCCACTCTGAAATTTATTTCAACTTTGGAATAGCTGCGAGTGAGTTCAACCAGCAAATCATTATGAGAATAAGGGTTGATAGTCATACCCAAAATGCTGCCAGTCATTAAAAAAGGTGTTTGCCCGTCAATTATTACCGACGGATTATGATAAGCGGCCAGACCCAACAATTCTGTCCTCGTTAAAGTGTTTGAAACAAGGGCCGAGGCCAGCTGGGGATCGCTGTCTTCGTTGGCAACAAAATAAATATGACGATTACCCGGGGCCGTAATCAGATTAATCAAAATATCTTCATTTACGTCAAAATAGCCGTTGGCCGGGAAACGCTCGTTATTCACTGTGATTCCGTTTACTCCGGAATAACGCACCAATTGACCGGTGACAGCATCAAAAATCAGGATTCTCAGGGTTTTGACCCGGTTCAATACATCTCCGTCATTTGCAGCTGCCCGGGTAAAACAGAGGCTGGAGCTGCCTTCTTCTACTTCAGAAAACAAATCTTCGGTTTTTTCTTCTTCGGCTGTAAAAAACAGATCGTGTTGGCAGGCTGTGAGCAACAAAAACAAGCATAGCCAGGCAAATACTCTGTTTTGCATTTGCCCAAACATTGCAATATGATTGTTTTTTATTCTCATAATTATATTTCAGTTTACCATTGCATTTCCTGATCCACCCCGGTATCCCAATCGCCCACACTAACTTCCATTCTTAAACTGGCGGTTTCACCATTCCCTACTCCAATAAGAGTTACATTCAGGGATTTGTTCGCGGCTATCCGGTCATTTTCCAACACATGGCTATCTATCAAATGATTGTCTTTGTAAATATCCAAAACGAGTGTATCGTTTTCGCAACTTTCCAAGGTGTTAAAAAAATTGGTCGAAACTACCGATTGGCCGGTAATGTCCTGGCCGCTGCTGACCCCCGGAATATATTGAACAAAATTCGTGCCGGTATTGTCTGCCCGAGTGTGTCCGTAGAAATCCAGACTCTCGCTTTTGTGCTTAAAGGCAAATGAAAACAGGCCTTCCTGGTAAACTTTCTCCAGCGATTTTCCTGTAATCTTCACATTACCAACCCGTCGTGTTATATCAATTTGTTGTATCGTGTCTGCTCCGTCGTCGTAGATACCGAAAAAATAAATATCTTTTTCTCCGTAAAAAATATCGGATGGCGAAAATACAATGTTCTCCTGTACCTTTTGCAAACTTATCAGTCCCTCTTCACGGCTCATTCCTTCGTAAAAATCAGAGACAATTTGATTGCCTTTTCCGTTCCCGATCACTACCAGAGTCAGAGAATCTCTGTCCTGATGTTTCAGCGGAAAAGTCCTGCCTTCGCGTATATCATCGGCAGTAATACTGTCTATGCTTTCTAAAAATATCCCGTTTCGGTCAAACAAATAGGCCACCGCCTCTTGCACCGGAAAATCATCGCTTTTGGTTCCCACTTCAACATCTACCGCAACTTCCACATTGATGTAAATACTAAACCTTGCTGTGTAAGTCCGGTAAATCTCCTGATCACAACCCTCGTAGCTATCGCTGATGCAAGAAGTAAAAAACAAAAAAAGCAGTCCGGGCAACACTGAAAATATTGCTGCGGGTCTTTTTATGTTGCCTTGAAACTTCATTGCATACCATACTATAATTCAAACATTTGTTGAATCCTGCCTATTAAATAAAAGGCAGGATTCAACAAATTCGAACAAGAAAACTCTTACAATTGTCAGAATTCAACCGTCTGACCGATAATGGCATCCCAGCCACCTACGGTCATATTTACGTTCAGAGAAGACACTTCTCCTGTCCAGAGATTATCCAAACCTTTGTTGGCAATGTTTACTGCGGTAATCCTATACATACTGTTACGTTGTACATAGAGATTCGTGCCGCTACCGGTCAGAGTATAATTTTCTTTGGCTTTGTTAATCACTATTGGATAATAGGTTGGCACGGCAGCACTGGAAGGAGTTTCTTTCCAGCTCCCGCGAATTACCAGCATAGTGGCCGTTGAATCGTTGGTGGCAGCAGTAAAACCATCGTTGGAATATACATAGAAAGATTTATTCACGTTGGCTCCGGCTCCGGCTGCCCAATTGAGGGTCTGGCTAAGGTTGTTGTCCACTGCCAATAAATCGTCTGCATGCAACTTCATCGAATCTGCCGCATTGCCACCACCGTAAAAACGGGGATAACGGAAACCGCCGGACAGATTGGAGAGCGAACCCTGAGCAAATGTCGTATCGCGTTTAACCTGCCCTAAGGCTGCATAATGAGCAATATTGTGTTTAACCTGGGTACGATTGCCAGCCAAGGATAAATCGCCAGGGAATAACTTGGTTGCTTTTTTGGCGTTAACCACAAAAACACTGTCTATCGTCAGTTTACCACCGGTGTTATTGCTGATTTGTCCCATATGAATCATGGAAACCAAACGGTACAACACAAAATCCTGATCCAGAATAGTGGCAGTGGCGGGAGCACCAACAGGATTCGGGCCGTAACCAAGGTAATTGATTCCTTTAACTAAAGGCACGTCTTCCATGTATCCGGTTAGCATCACAGCATCGGCATCGAGGTATTCACCGGCCAGATTGAAAGAAGCAATGTTTTTTATATCAGACAATTTAGTAGCATTCTTCAAAGCTGCGGTATCGGCCGGTGTTTCGTTGGCTATAGCCAAAAAAGTGTAAGTGCCCACCGGAACCACAATATTTTCTATGGCAGTTACTCCGGCAGCATTTTCCACATACTTGTTGGCAGCGATATTGTCGACAGCGTTAACCAGAATAACTCTGAGCTTTTTCACTTTGATGTTGGCCGTAACCGTATCCAAAGCTTTGGTGGCAGCATAACCCGATATTTGTACGGAGATGGTGGCATCTCCCTTCAGATTATCCTCCGGATCAATAATCTCTCTGTTACAGCCTGCAAAGAGCATGGCAAACAGCACGGTAGTCAATATAAGAATTTTTTTCATGGGTTTTTTGTAATTTTTAGAAAGTAACGTCTTGAGTTATGGTGGCTACCCAGTCGCTGATGGTAACCTGGACATCCAGAGTTGCAGTAACATCAAGCCAGGGATTCGCATATCCATCACTTCCGTCAGCAATGGTTGCTGTAATTTCGTATTGACGGTTTCTCTTTATATAAGTATTTTCTTCACCAGTTGTGCCGGCATCAATTGTTCCATGACCTGCCGCATTAATGACGATCGGGTAATATACTGTATTTGCTTCTACAGTCCCTTCGATAAGTAATATCGTGGCGTGATCACCTGGATTGTTATCGTTGGCGAAAAGATAGAAAGCAACATCACTTATGTCATTCCCCCCTACTGGTGAACCAGAGACTTCATATCTTAAAGGATCAGTTGTTGCGCTAACACCAGTACCACTGAGAGTTTTTAAACTGGCAGCTGCTGCTGTAGCAGTAATATCATTCCCCGTATTATCTTTATATAAGCGGGGAAAACGAGTACCTCCGTCTGTATTGGCCAAAGTTCCGTGGGCAAAACTTGTATAATTCCAATAGTAGCCATAAGGATCTACATGAGTAAAGTTCTCTATTGTAGTTTCAGCAGCTTCGGGAAAAGCAATTTTATAATATTTATCATCAGGGTTCGTGGAAGTATTGTTACCTGCCGGAGTTGAAGGGAAAAGCATAGACTTTGATTTGGCATTCAAAATATTAATTGCCGTAATCGTAAGATCAGGATTATTGTTTTCTATGCTGGATAAATAAACTCGGGAAATCAAACGATGGACATAAAATAAATTATCACCATCCAGTTTGGTGCCTGTAACTCCACTATCATATCCCAAATAATTTTTACCTGGTGACATAGTAGCATCCATAAAATAACCTGTAACTGTAGGACTTAAAGTGGTACCATTAATATCCTCCTGATCATCAAGATCCGCAGTATACAAATCGAGCAATTGGCTCTGAGAAGTAATCCCACTTAAATCAAGATCTTTTTTGTTCCCTATAACGAATATGTTATAAGTGATTCCCGAAAACAAATGTAAATCAACAACCTTATCCTCAGAGCTTGCCTGACCCATAGCTACTAAATTTCCATCTGTGTTAAACACAAAAACGGTTAGATCGTTGATCGTAACAGCATTTGCCGTTGCTTCGCCTCCACTCAGCGCCCTGGTAGCCTGCGTGCCAGCCACTTTTACAGACAGAGTGGCGTCTCCTACAGGAGTTTCTCCACCCGGAATATTCCGGTCACAACTTGCCACTAAAAATGCGGCAATAAGCATACTAAAAATAGATAACTTTTTCATAATTTGTTTGTTTGTTTTGAAAGGTTAATAATTTAAATGTTATAAATGATTTTACTTACTATTTTTCTATGTGCCGACCTAATTATGTATAATTTGTTGATAAAAATTCTATTGCGTTAATATATACTGTTGTGCTGCATCAATTCGTTTCCAGATTGATAGTCTCTTTAGTACTGATCAGCAACAAATTAGATTTGGCATCGTCGTTTCCGGCATCTACTGCCTGCACAAAATAATGCCGGGCTTTGGCAATTTCTCCTTTTATTAAATAACAGGTTCCCAAAGCATTCCAGGAACGCTGATCGTATTCCACCGTTAATAATTGTTCCAGGGCATCGTCTACCAGATTTCGTTCAATATCTTCGATGGCCTCATTTATGATTCTTGATTCCATATCGGGCTTTTCTTCGAACCAGACACGAATGTAACAGGCATCCCTGAGCTGGGGATAAATCAAATCTATTAGCGAGCGGTAGGGAGCACCTCCCCTTAAACGCCTTAATCTCAATTCTCTTATGGAGCCTTCTGGGGTATTGTCAATGATATCCAGAATTTCGTCACGGTAACGCATCTCGCTTTGTGCAACCAGTTTGCGTAAACCTTGCCAATCTTCGCCACCGGCAATAATTTCAAACTGTTCTTCCGTGATTTCGGGATGTATGTTAACAATTTCATCGCGCAGAGCTTTGGCTCTTTTTTCGGATAATCTGTAATTCAATTCAGGATCTCCTTCCGGAGAAGCAAATCCAATTATAGTGATTTTGGAGAGTAAGGCCTTGTTATCTGATTGTAAAATACTCAAGGCATCGTCTATTGCCTTCAAAGTTTCGTCATTCGACATATAGGTCCTGTACAACTGAGCGCTCCCCTGGCGAAAACGCACAGGAGAACCTCTGTCGGCCAGGGTGGAATCTTTGGCATCTACCGCCCTTAAAAAAGGAATTCTTTCAGCCTGGCGTTTGGTATTGCTAACAATTGCTTGCGTTCTTTTTATGGTGGCAGGCACTCGTAAAAAGGTCAACTCAGCTCCGTAGATTGATTCCAATGTATCCACATCACAGCATCCGTGCTGTGTTACACCGAGTTCAAGAGTAATATTTGTTCCCATCCAATCTTCGTAAGGTATCTCTTTAACATAAGCAAATATCGTGCCACGTTTTACTAAAAACACCGGATTGTAAACCGAATTACTAAGTGCCGCTTTTTGCTCTTCTTGTTTTTGCTTTAAATTTCCATTTATGGTTATAGGATCGAGCCAGGCTTCTCCTTTTTCGTTAAAAATATGAGGTCTGAGTTGTTTTTGAAATTTTGAAGCGACCGCATTACCGGGTACTGTGAGGTAAAAAGAAACATGCAGATTAACATCCCTCTTGGTTACAATCAGTTCGGATATTCTAATGTTCCCTTCAACAGCAAAAGCTGTCATTGAACATAGCAAGAATAAGAAGCTTAGAGATTTTGTTATCCTGTTAATGAAAGTTTCCATGGTTTTAATTAATCTGTTTTATTGCCCGCTTGTAAAAAATTAATTGTTTATTTCAACATATAAATCAAGGACATGGCGATATTGGGGCTTAAAAATTCAGCCCGAGCATCTTCGTCCAGTATGTCTCCGCAAGTGGGGCATTGATAACGATCGTAAAAAGCCCGTCCTATATTAAAACCCAACATCAATTCCAAATTCAGCCTTTTCCCCAGAACTCTGCTGTAACCGTAAGATAAACCGCCCATATAGGCTATGCCGTCGTAGCGGTATTTTTTTGTTGTTGGGGCATAGGGCAAAGAAATCCCTCCAACGTTAAAACGCAAAAGTGCGGCATCCAAACTCAAAAAAGAGCCGTAAAAACTTTCACAAAACCAATAACGTAATTCCGGCTGAATCAAAAAATGCTTCCATTTGGAGTTATCTCGAAATGTAAAAGGGTTGTACGCTCCATTCAAAGCTAAACTGTAACGTTTACCCAATTTGGTCTCCAAACCCAGATTGAAAGATGCCGTGCCCAGATACAGCGCATTGGTTTTTATCGCTAGTGACTGGCCGGACAAATAGCAAACATTTGCTAATAATACAGCAATTATTAGAATTTTCTTCATATTTCTGGTCTGGAAAGGCAATCAGAAGAATTAACTTACCACAATGATTACTTGTCGGTTAGACAAATAATCAATAACAACCCCAAAACAACCTAAGCCTGTTTTCAAACGGCGGCAAATATATAAACAATAAGATTAATGCAAAAATTATTTAAGAATTAAAACTAATAATTTTTGTAATTATTAGCATTAAGGGCTGTTTTTTGAGTTTTTCCCGGACTTTATTATTTATATTCTTCTTATTT
>Ga0265294_10005652_pt1 | contig 15225 bp, 10 predicted proteins | sample MunlanPumphouse3_FD_192504 | JGI IMG/M metagenome (GOLD analysis project Ga0265294, IMG submission 192504) | Groundwater microbial communities from a municipal landfill in Southern Ontario, Canada - Pumphouse #3 | ecosystem: Environmental > Aquatic > Deep subsurface > Groundwater | place... | reverse complement strand
GCAGCGAGTATTGTATCTCCACTCAGAATCAGCATACTGCAGGAACCATCTACCAATCGGTGTACATTTTCAATTCCGCTGACAAAATCGGCTTCCTCGCATATCAGTTTAGAAATCAATTCAGTAGGATTTGTGCATCCTTGGCTGGTTTCGACAAACTGGCTGCCCCGGCTCAGGCTTCGTTTGGTTAGTTGTTCGATATTATTGATTTTCCCGACAGTTGCCAGGGCGAACTTTCCTAGGTGGCTATTGATCAGGATAGGTTGGCTGTCGTTATCGCTAATGATTCCAATTCCGGCGTTACCCTTGAAACGATGGAGGTCCGGTTCAAATTTGGTCCGGAAGTATCCACTTTCCAAGCTATGAATCACCCGGTGATACCCGGTGTCCTGGTCGAAAAGAGTCATGCCGGCCCGTTTAGTGCCGAGGTGGGAGTGATAATCTGTTCCGAAGAAAATATCGAGGACAACATCTTTGTGGGATACGGCACCAAAAAATCCGCTCATAAGCTATTTTTACTTGAATTTCTGACTGAGGATATGGACTGAGTAAGGTTGAAGATAGGTTTTCCCGTTGATCGTTTTTAGGAAGTCATGTGATTGATATACAGGTGATAATAGGTTGATTCCGGGATATGTATTAATACTTTGTGTCTGATTGCTAAGGTTAATTAGCACCAGGATGCTTTCTGATTCGGCTGTTCTGACGAATGCCAGGGTTTTCGGGTTGTTGGTGTCATGGAGTAGGAGGTTACCCGTTTGTAATGCCGGGGACTGTTTACGGACATGGATCAGGGTTTTATAGTAATTGTACAGTGATTTTTCATCTGATTTTTGCATAGCCAGTGGTTTCACTGTTCCGGCATTACTAAGCCAAGGAATTTCCCAGGTTGTCTGGCCCGGGTCTTGGTGATCGAGATCCCAAAGAAATGGTTCCCGGATAAATTCGTCAGGCTTATCGCCGAGCATGCCGATCTCTTCACCGTAATAGATAAATGGATTACCTGGCAGGGTCAACAGCAGTGTCGCGGCTACTCTGGCTTTTCCTGTATGACCTTTGAGTTCCGTCATGATCCGGGTCATATCATGATTGGTTAGGAATATTGCATCCTGATATTGAGGATTTTCGTTGGCATAGTTACGGTGGATTTGTTGCCAGGTCTCTACAATATGCCTATCGATTCCGTCGATCAAGCTTTTTCGGATAGAATCGGACAGTTGAAAATTGAAACAAGCTGAGAGTCCGTTAGCCAGGAATGGGGCGATGGTTGTTGATGGTGCCCAGACTTCGCCCACAATCATAGCGTCGGGTTTGACGGCCCGGACAGCCTTTCCAAACTCCTTCCACCATCCATGGTTTTTGGTGGCTTCCTTTTCGTTATAGATATGCAGGGCAGCATCCAGTCTGAAGCCATCCACCCCGACCTCTTCAAGCCAGTAGGTGGCAATCCGGATCATCTCTTGTCTGACGGTAGGATTATCGTAGTTTAAGTCGGGCATTTCCCACCAGAAGAAACCATAATAGCGGGTTTTATCCTGCTCCACTCCTTTTGCATTGCGAGGTTTATGCCATTGATGTGGGTTCAATTCATAATCGGCAGGTTGGTCCGACCAGAGATAGTAATCACGATAGGGGCCAGGGCGTTTCTTTTGGGCATTGATGAACCAGGGATGGAGGTTGGATGTATGGTTAGCTACCAGATCGAGCAGGATGACCATATTCCGTTTATGAGCTTCTTTAACGAGGGTTTTGTAATCATCGAGGGTTCCATAATCGGGATGGATTCCGTAGTAATCGGTCACGTCGTATTTGTGGTAGGTAGGAGATGGGTGAACTGGCAGCAACCACAGGCCTTCAATGCCGAGATCCTTCAAGTAGTCAAGCTTAGATGTTAATCCGTTAAGGTCACCGATGCCATCCTGATTACTATCGTAGAATGATTGGACGAAGACAGAATAGTAAACCTTTGTCGGATGTTTTAGCCCATCGATAAGTGGTACTTGAGATTGTAGGGATGACGATGCAGTAATCAGAATGGTCAGGATTAGAAGTAAGCTTTTTCGAATCATGCGTCTATTTTATAAAAACTTTATAGCCCCAGGCGTCCAGGTTGATGGATTTTTTTGAAAGGGAGAGGCTTTCTCCGGTAAAAAAGTTTGTAAAAGAACCTCTCAGTGGTTCGTGGGTGAGATCAACTGTTGATGGATTTGGGCTCAGGTTCGTTATGCAAACCACCTGGTTATCATCGAGTTCACGAATAAAGGCGAATACCTGTTGGTCTGCATTGGTTGACAGTCGTCTGAAAGTACCGCCAAATCCGGGGTTCCAAAGAGCAGGGTTTTCCCTTTTTAGTTTATTTAAGTCGGTATAGAGGTTTTTGAAAGGATGGTCATTCCATTCGATTTCATCTTTTTCGAAAAACTCCAATCTTTTGGATGAACCCGCTTCTTGTCCGCTGTAAATCAGAGGCATACCAGGAATGGTATAAGTTAGAATGGTCATAGCCTCTGTGGCCTGTCCCATTCTTTCCCATTCGGTTCCATTCCATGAGTTTTCATCATGGTTGGAGGTGAAATAGAGCCTGATATCATTGGGGTGATAGTCGTTTTCTGCTCGTTTGAAGTATTCATCTATCTCTTTTACAGAAGCTTTCTCTTGGGCAACCTGATTGAAGATATGGTGTAGTTCCCATCCATAGGTGATATCCATGGCGTGTTCGTGCAGGGTTCTTTGTTCTGCTTCAGCCAGAAGGAGTACTTCCGGGTTAGTTGCCTGGAGAGCTGGTCGGACATCGTTCCAGAAATCCACAGGTACCTGGTGGGCTACATCGAAGCGAAAACCATCGAGTCCGGTCTCAGTCATCCAGAATTTCAATGTTTCAATCATGTAGCTTCTCAGGTCTGGCTGGTCATAATCGAATTGGACTACGTCGGTCCAGTCCCAGGGGGAGAACATATTTCCGAGGCTATCTTTTTCGTACCATTCCGGATGTTGGTGAATCAGCTCATTATCCCAGGATGAATGGTTAGGAACCCAGTCGATGATCAGGTACATACCGGCTTCGTGGGTTTTCCTGACCAGTTCCTTAAAATCTTCCATTGTGCCGAACTCAGGATTGATTCCTTTGTAGTCTTTAACGCTGTAGTAGGATCCCAGCGTACCTTTCCGGTTGATTTCACCAATTGGATGAATGGGCATCAGCCAGAGGATCTCAACACCCATTTCTTTCAGCCTTGGGATATGGTTAGCGAATGCACTGAAGGTTCCTTCCGGAGTGTATTGGCGGACATTAACTTCGTACATGACAGCGTTTTTCACCCATTCGGGGTGAATCACTGAAGTTGTTTGTTGGCTTTGGTTGGGTGTTTCCTGTTTTTGTTTGCAGGAGACGCTGATTATCAGAATAATAACAATCAGGGCGCAGGGTAATTTTGTTTTCATAGCCATTAGGAATTTTGGTACAATTTACTCTCCTGCATTGAATTAAAAAAGTTTGTCGTGCCTAATTCGTCGAGGTCATCCTCCAGCAGTTCATTTGTTTTCAGAGTTCAAGGATTACCAGGCTTTCTCGGGGGATAGCCCGATAGATTGCTTCAGCCTCACGTGAATTGATTCGAATTCTCAAAGTAGGTCGGTAGGGCACTTTTGTATCTTTGAAGATATTCTGAATTAGGGCTTTGATGAATTCTGCCCGGTCTTGCAGGTCAAACTTCAATCGGGGCCAGAATTGCGGTATTGAATCAGCCAGTTGGCCGGTCACCTGTAATCGGAGGCCGTGGTTAAGGTTAAAACGGTACATGACCGGAACGGTATGAATGGTATCCGGTATAGTGGCTTCTTTCACCTCGGATGAATCTTTGGGGGCAATTTTTACGATGAATAGCTCTTTCGGAATGGTAGATACTTCATTCTGTATCCGGAGGGGTTTATGGAAGAGGATATACTTTTCGGTGGCGTTGAGGTGGCGGAAGAAGTAGCTTGAGCTATGCCGTAGGATTGGCGACCGGTGCAGCACAATCCCTTGGATTTCAAGATAGACCATTTTTTCTTTTAGATTGATTCTGAGGCCTATGGAATCGTCTTTTGCCATTTGAAGGCGGGCTTCAAGCGAGGTTTTACGCTCAAGGAGATCATCAGGGTAAGAGAGGGCTGTTTTGTTGGCTTTGACCTCTCGGATCTCTGCCAAGTAATCCTCCACAAACCGGTCTTGGGCTTTCATTGCAATAACCATGAGGATTCCCAGGATGACGATGATCAGGATGAAACTTATCAGAAGAGGTTTTTTCAGTGCTTTCAAGGCAAGTTTGTTTTGAGGCTGTTAATAGATGATTACTTTGGCTCCAATCGGGAGGGTTTTGTACACCACTTCCAGGTCATCATCAAGCAAACGGATGCAGCCGTGTGTTACAGGAAGTCCGATAAGTCGTTGATATAGAGTTCCGTGGATCATGTAGGCATCGCCAATATCCAGCTTATAGGCTCCCAGGGTATATCGGTCATAGCGGGATGGGTGGCCGTAGGGAGGGATTGGCAGGCCCTCTTCGATAAAGGCCCAGTCGGGTTTAGTCCATACTGGGTTGGGGGCTTTCAGTCTAACGCGGTGGACTCCACGGGGAGTTTTGAAGGTAAATTCCCGCTTGTCGGATAACAGAATGGTGTTACTTCCGGTTGAGCAGGGGCCTTGGCGGATCAGTTCTTTCCCGGAGTAGAGATAAAATCTATTTTCGGTTGAATTGATAATCAGATAAGGGTTCTGGCCGGTCAGGCGATTGAGGCGTTGTTCGAGCACCTGAATCTCCTTTTTGATTTTCAGGGTATCGATTATTCGATCATTTTCGGAGAGTAGCAATGAATCGGCACCATGAAATCGCGACATGGCGATTTCCGGGCCGTACGGTATGGCATAAAACAAGCCAAGGCCCACAAGCAGGACAGCGAGAATCGACCCGATCGTCAGAGCCAAGATTTTTAGAGGTTTTTTATGATACCATTTTGGTGGAGTTGGCTCCGGGGTTATTTCCGGTGATAGGTCAATCGTTTCGGCTATTTGGTCTTCCATATTCATGGTCTTGCTTTTTTTTGGACCTCATCGAGAGAGTGAAGGGATCCGACAATTAGTACTGGGCATCCCACCGGAACCAACCGGTACAGCATGTCCATGTCCCGGTTTTCAAGAGCGACACAACCGTCAGTCCAGTGAATTCCTTTTCCGCCACCTCCATGTATTTCGATCAACCCTCCTATTTGAGAGCTACTGGGAATGCTTTGGTTTCGGATTGCTTCCTTGAATCTCTTTTTATCCTCGTCGTTCGGATAGTTGAGGAGTAGTGCTTTGTAATATTTGGTTTGGCCTCCCTGCTTTTTTCGGGTTATTTTGTAGAGCCCTTCGGGGGTGGCTTTGTCGCCCGCGAATTGTTTATCGCCTATCCAGTTTTTCCCTAGTTCGGCCTTAAAAGTTTTACTCAGTCGGCCATTTTTATACAGGTAGCACTCCGTTGCAAACTTATCGACAATGATCGCATAACTTTGATTAGTAGATGATTGCCGAATTGTTTGGCTAGCCTGTTGTTGCCATTGTGGTACTTTGCTGAAGTAGTTATTGAGCAGGAAGCGCACATGCTGGGTTACTTGGCCGACGTAGTTTTTTGCTTCATCGAGTTTCTTGCGACTCTCTTTGTATTTCTTTTGTTCCAGGTTCAGTTCGGCTTCTTTCAGGAGCAGCACCCCCTGAGTATATTTTCCGTTAATCTCCACCAGAGCGGGTAAACGCCTGTATAGCAGTCCGATTTCTGTTGTATCTGCTTTCAGTGTTTTTATGTCATCCCCAAGGATATCAATAAAGGAACTAGCTGCCTGATCTGCCAGTTTTGGACTCGCCACTGCCAGTTGAGAGGCTGTAGTACAGAGGTTTATGATTGATTTATAATTCCTGCTGAAGATGAATTTTTCGTTCTCTTGTTTCCAGATTCGCATTGCAGAATCGTAGAGGATTTCAGCTTCCGTTAACGTTGGTGGAACGAAATCAGGAGAGATTAATTTACGGGCTTCACCGATGGATACCCGAGTCCTTTCCATCTCTTCGTCCGGTGGCTTTGGAATGAACAGGAATAAAGCTCCAGCCAGCAAAAGGACAGCAGCCGTCAGGAACAGGTTAAGGAACCGCCGATATTTCTTCTTCAGCCTTCGTGTCATAAATTGGGGCAAATTTAAAAAACCCCGAGACCAGTTACGATCCCGGGGTTAGTTTTAAGTCATTCCTTTTCTTAGAAAGGGAGTTTGATTCTTGCTTTGGTCAGAACTTCAACCAGTTCGGTGTGAATGCTGACCGCTTTTTCTTTGATAGCTTTAGCCTGATTGATTCCGTTGAATACATCACCTGATTCCAACTTGGCACTAGCTTCTTCCATACCGGTTTGAACGCTGGTGAGTTCATTCTGAATCAGTTCAAGAGCGGCTTTACCTTCTTTGCCCCTTGGAGCTTTGGCGATCATTTTGGTGTTTTGGTCGATGATAGTTACCAATTCAGTCAAAATGGCTGTAGCTTCCTCTTTCATCTCGACTTTTTTGGTCTGGGCCTTTTCTGCAACAGAAGTAGCCATTTCGACCGTTGAAGTTAGCTTGGTGAGTTCCTCTTTGTAATTGGAGAAAAGTTTTGATTTCTCTTTTTCAACCGAATTGATCACCATAGCCAGTGAGTCTTTTAAAGCGGTGAATTCGTCAGCGGCATACACATCAGCCTCAGCAACCCTGGCAGCTTCAATTGCAGCATTAGCCTGGTCTACTTCAGCCTGTGGGTACTTCTGGCAGCTAGAAAATACCAGGGCTAAACTCATCAGAACAATTCCAGAAAGCAGTTTCATTTTCATTTTTTAATCCTCCGTTAAAGATTTGGTGTTACTAGTTGTTAAATTTTATTAAAAATAAGATTGTTGTATCTTTTCAATGACTCTGAAAACCAGGCTCTTTTTGCCGGCTTCTCTCGGTCTGAAAAATCGATACAAAGGTAATGGAAAATTAAATTCCATTGATTGCTTTTTAATTTTTTTTTAATGTCAGGGTTAGGACCCGGGTCTTTTCTAAAGCAAAGATAATCAATATTTTAGTAATCGCAGCTATAATTGGAAGCTAGTTACTCATTAATCCTGACACAAAGAGGTTTTCCTTCGGATGATCGGTGGGCTTGTCTGCTTACGATGACCTGGAATGGTTTTCCCTGATGTTCAGAGATGGTTATTTGTTTGTGGTTAGCAACGATATGGAGCAGTAGTCCACGGAAGTGGATGGTGAACGACAGTTCCTTCCAGGTGTCTGGAAGTACTGGATTGATATTTAGTTGGTTGTCAGATACTTCCATACCGCCAAAACCTTCGACTACAGCCATCCAGGTGCCGGCCATACTGGTAATATGGCATCCTTCGTGGACCTCATGATTGTAATCATCAAGGTCTAGTCGGCTAGTTCTGAGATACAGCTCGTATGCTTTGTCGGTATAACCCAGTTTGGAGGCGAGGATTACGTGAACGCAGGGGGAGAGGGATGATTCGTGTACTGTCCGGGGCTCATAGAAATCGAAATTGCGTCTGATAGTTTCCAGATCGAATTGATCCTCAAAAAAATAGAGTCCTTGCAGCACATCAGCCTGCTTAATGAAGCAGGAGCGAAGGATACGGTCCCACGACCAGTGTTGGTTTAGTGGTCGGATTGCAGGATTCAGTTCAGAAGCGAGCATTTGTTCCTTATCGAGATAGCCTTCCTGTTGGAGAAATATTCCAACCTCCTTATTTTCAGGAAGAAACATATTCTGAATGATTGATTGCCAACGATTTATTTCGGTTTTTACGGGCCATCCGGTGAGTTCCATAACCCGGTCAAAGTCGTCGGGGTAATTCTCCAGCACCAGGTCGAGGCTCTCCATCGTATAGGCTAAAGTCCAGGCGGCGAGGTAGTTGGTGTACCAGTTGTTATTAACATTGTTTTCGTACTCGTTTGGACCGGTGACTCCCAAGATGACAAATTTTTGTTTGACATCGCTGAAGGTTGTTCGTTGGGACCAGAACCGGGAGAGTGCGATCAGGACTTCGAGCCCCTTTTCTGCCAGATAGTAGTCATCGCCGGTATGGCGGATATAGTTGTAGATCGCATAAGCGATGGCGCCGTTCCGGTGGATCTCTTCGAAGGTGATTTCCCATTCGTTGTGGCACTCTTCGCCGTTGATGGTGACCATTGGGTATAGTGCAGCACCATCAGTAAAGCCCAGTTTTTCGGCATTTTCGATGGCTTTTCCGAGGTGTCGATAGCGATACACGAGCAGATTTTTAGCGATTTGGCTATCGGTGGTACTCAGGTAGAATGGCAGGCAAAATGCTTCGGTGTCCCAGTAGGTGCTTCCGCCATATTTTTCGCCGGTAAAGCCTTTGGGTCCGATGTTTAATCGGGGATCGTGCCCGGTATAGGTTTGATTTAGATGAAAGATGTTGAAGCGGATTCCCTGTTGAGCTGAGACATCTCCGTTGATCCGAATATCGCTGAGTTCCCATTTGTGTTGCCAGGAGTCGAATTGTTCGGTTCGGAGGGAAAGATATCCCATTTTTGCGACTTCCGTCAGTCGTTCTTCTGCTTTTAGAATCAGCTCGTTGGTAGTGTAATCCCTGGAGGTAACCACTGCAGCGAATTTGATCAATTCGATGGTATCTCCTGCTCGGACTCTGGATCGGTAACTCGCTGATACTGATTCATTATCCTTATTCGTTTGTATTTTCGGGGTTTCCGAATCCCCATAAATTTGGACCTGGGTCCATTGGGCGGTGCAGACCTCAAATCCACTTTTGCGGGTACGGCTGACAACAAAAGCCTGGTGATCTTTGATTTTGGTGGTTATCGGTTCCCAAAATTTTTCATCATAATTGGAATCCTGATTTCGTACATCGCCATCAATGATTAGGTTAGCGTTAATTTCGGGACTGCAATCCACTGGGGTGATACGATATCGGATTGCTGCGATCTCTTTTCGCTTCATACTCAGAAACCGTTCTGTTTCCACCTTTATGGTAGTTCCATCGGGCCAAGATGCTTTGAACTCCCTAATCATCAACCCTTTATGCATATCCAAGGTTCGAGTAAACTGATGGACTTTCATCGTAAAAAGGTCTAGTTCTTTTCCATCAACCTGGATACTCATCCGGATCCAGCTGGGAGCGTTGAGTACTTTAGCAAAATACTCGGGATAACCGTTTTTCCACCAACCAACCCTGGTTTTATCCGGATAGTAGATTCCTGCAATATAGGATCCCTGGAGGGATGGACCGGAGTAGCTCTCTTCAAAATTGGCTCGCAGGCCCATATGTCCATTACCCAGGCTAAAGAGGGATTCAGAACTTTTGTGGAATTTTGGATCGAAGTGATCCTCAATCACCATCCATTCATCTTCGATAAGGTATTTGTGCATAAGTATCTGCTTAAAGTTGAAGGAGTGATAGGTTGACATTCACGAATCCGGGTATCACCCGATCTGCTTCTGTCAGGGTTTTCTGGTCGCCCACGCCGATGCATTTCATTCCGGCCCGGTGTGCGGCCTCCAGCCCGGCGATGGCATCCTCAAAAACGACACATTGAGATGGCTCGAGGTTCAAAGCTGCGGAAGCTTTCAGAAAGACTTCCGGATCGGGTTTTGCTTTAGTAACCTGATTTCCATCGATGATTGCATCAAAGGTTTTTTGCATTCCGATTCGTTCCAGGATGAGTGGTGCATTTCGGCTTGCTGTTCCCAGTGCGGTTTGGTAGCCGTGGCTTTTAACCAGATCAATAAAGTTTGTTACACCGGGCAAAATCTCGCTGGCAGTCATTTGGTTAATAAATTCCTTATACCATTCGTTTTTTATCGCGGCCAGCCGAAGTTTTTCTTTTGTTGGTAAGGTCAGTCCGCCAATTTCCAGAAGGATATTAAGGGATTCCATACGGCTTACCCCCTTCAGTCGTTCATTATCTTCTTCAGTAAACTCAAAACCTAGCGAATTGGCCAGGCGGTTCCATGCCTGAAAATGGTACACAGCAGTGTTAACCACTACTCCATCGAGGTCAAAAATCAGTCCTTTGATCATTTCCTTAGTTTGGAAGGATCATCTACATCATTCACAAACAGAACTGAAACGGCGGCTATGATCATGGCGATTCCACCAAAAACCAGAGCGTATATAGCATGTCCACCAAACAGGTGCCGGGTAAGAAATCCCAGGATTGTAGCGGCCAGGATTTGGGGAATGACGATGAAGAAGTTAAATATCCCCATGTAAACCCCCATCTTAGTAGCTGGTAATGAGCCTGTTAAGATAGCGTAGGGCATAGACAGGATGCTTGCCCAGGCGAGGCCTATTCCGGCGAAAGGTAGCAGCAGCAGATTCGGATCCCGGATCAGGATAATGCTGCAGAGTCCGATTCCTCCTGCCGTCAGTGAGATAGCGTGGGTTATTTTCCGGGAAGTATAGCGTGCCAGAATGGGTAACAGAAAGGCAAACAGAGCTGCAAAGCCGCTATAGACTCCAAACAGGACCCCAACCCAATCGGCTCCGTCGTTATAGAGTTTGGAGGTAGTATCGCTGGTTCCGTACACGTGGCTGGTCACTGCTGCGGTTGTATAGATCCACATAGAGAAGAGGGCAAGCCAGGTGAAAAATTGAACAACAGCTAGTTGTCCCATTGTTTTCGGCATGTTTTTCAGATCGGTCAGGATTTCAGTCATGCCATTGGTCACTCCGCGACGCAGAAATGTGGAGGTCAGGAGTTGCAGGAGGCCGAATAGCAGGAGGCCTCCGCCCAGCACATACAGTTCCTTTTCCATCTTGAGAAAATAGACCAGGGCCACCAGGATAAGTCCGGCCAGGGCCCAGAGCAATCCATTACGCAGGAATCCAGCTGGGGAGCTTTTGGCTTTCTCCTGATCGGTTTGAACGATTGGGATGTTTTTCTCCTCGAAGCTTTTAATCTCCTCGGGTGAATATTCCTTCGATCGGATCACAGTCCATAGGACGGCCGTAATGAACACAGCAGCTCCGATATAGAAAGCCCATCGCACTGAGGGAGGGATAACTCCTTCGGGGGCGGTATTGGGTACCCCAAACCAGTTGGTCAGGAGGTAGGGCAGGAGTGAAGCCACGACTGCCCCTGTTCCGATGAAGAAACTCTGCATGGCGAACCCGATTGTCCGCTGTTCGGAGGGCAGGTTATCTCCGACGAATGCCCGGAAAGGTTCCATCGAGACATTGATCGAAGCGTCCATGATCCAGAGCATTCCTGCTGCGATCCAGAGTGAAGGGGAGTTAGGCATGAGGACCAGGGCGACGGAGGCCAGGATGGCCCCGGCCAGGAAGAATGGTCTTCTCCGGCCGAGACGTGTCCATGTTTTATCGCTATAGTGCCCGATAATAGGCTGAACAATCAATCCGGTAACCGGAGCTGCAATCCACAAAATCGGGATATTATCAATACTGGCGCCCAGGGTTTCAAATATCCGGCTGACGTTTGAGTTTTGCAAGGCAAATCCCATCTGAATTCCGAGAAACCCGAAACTCATATTCCAGATCTGCCAGAAACTGAGTTTTGGCTGTTTTGCCATGCTATTGATTCTGATTTAAGTTTGGATTGACATCCAGCTCCCGCTGTGGTATTTTAAACAGTAGTTTGCCGTCATTCCATGGAAGCCCAGCGATATTTCGCTGCAGCCTTCTCAAATTGTGAAAATAGTCGCCCTCAAATGCCAGTTCCTTTATCCGTTGCAAGAAGATGGAGTTTAGAGTTGCTCGGGAAACTTTGGGCAGTGTAGCCCGTTCGCGGATGGTGTTCAGGTCACTCACAGCCTGTGTATCATTTGGGCCATCGGGCGCGAACATCACCCGGCTTTCGGCACGGGTCAGGTACATCTCTGACAGCCGGAGGATCGGAACATGCATATAGCGGTCGTCAAATTTCTTGGTGAAGAATTTTCCATCAATATTCTCATAGAGTTGGAGCACACGGTTGTCTCCAGCACTCTTTTCTGAGGCAAGGGTTTGGATATAATCATTTGATGGTGAGAACTTACCGGATGATTTAAAGCGATAGTACCCGTTCAGGGTTCCGCAGGAGGCATCCGTTTCGGTACTCATGATTCCAAAGATCATTTCTTTCGACTTAGTAGAGCTGTAGTTATTGATGATTTGTTCTTCCAGTTGTGTTCCGCTACCATTGATGACTTCGGTACAAGCTTCGGCCGACAGTTCATAATCGCCATGATAGAAATATACTCTGGCTAGCAAGGCCTTAGCTGCCCATTTAGTTGCGCGGTCCTGATTACTTGATGGCAACAGGCTAGCTGCCCGGGTTAAGTCGGCAATGATATTCTGATAACATGTTTCCATGTCATCGCGGGCTGGCTTATGTTCGATACCGCTAGGTTCTTTCAGGTAGGGAACACCCTCACCGGTTATCGGATTTCCGATATAACGAAGCATGTCGAAATAGAGTAAAGCTCTGATAAACAGTGCTTCACCTTCAATTCGATCACGATTAGCTTCGATTTCACTATCCTCAACATTGGGGATCTCCATGATCACGGAGTTGACCAGATTGATGGTGAAATAGGCATTTGACCAGAAGCTGGTGGTGATTCGGTTGTCGGCCGTCATGGTTTTGTTGAGCATTTGAAGCTCTTCATAGACGGTGTTCTGTTCGCCTGAGATTTTGACATTATCGGCCAGCATATCACCGGCGACCCAGATACGGCCGCCATAGAGGTCTCCGCCCTGGAGGCGGTCATAAGCTCCGATAATGGCTGACTGCAATCCCAGTGTTGAATTGAGGGCTGTCTTATCGGAGAGGTCCATTTGGGGCTCCATATCCAGAATTCCTTCGCAAGAGTGAAGAGCGAAGGCAAGGGTGAGAGCCAGGCTTATATATTTTATTGTTTTCATTTCTCGTGCGATTTTAGGTTAGATGGTAATGCTGATTCCGATCATGGCTGTTTTGATCTGTGGCGGACTCAAGTAGGTGACTCCCTGGGTTGTGTTGCCCGAGTTGTCGCGGTTAACTTCCGGATCCCAGCCGCTAAAATTGGTCAGAGTCCAAAGGTTTTGGCCTTTAAAGTAGATGCGGGCATTGGTCACTTTGATTCTTTTGGTGAACGATGCCGGAAGGTAATATCCAAAGGTCACATCTTTCAGTCTCAAGAATGAGGCATCTTCCAGATATCTGGTTGTGTTGTAGTTACGATTGTCAGGTTGCCAGGTGAGTCGTTGGACTGTTCCATCAGGGTTTTCGGGGGTCCATGCATCCAGGACTTTGGTTGTCTGGTTCCAGTTACCATCGATACCACCTTCGAGGAATTTACCATCATCGCGATAGACTTCTTGGCCGTAAGCCCAGGTGAACATGATGCTCAGGTCGAAATTCTTCCAGGTGAACAGGTTAGTCATTCCCCCAAAGAAATCAGGGTAAGGATTTCCGGTAACGACAGCATCCCGTTCGTAATTATATTCATTGGTGACTTCACCGGTCTCCTGGTTAATGAAGAGTTCATCACCGGTTTCCGGATCGATGCCGACCCACTCGACCAACCGCCATGCTCCGATAGGGAATCCTTCCTGGGCGAAGTTGTTTCCATAGTTTTCACCGGCAATGATTTGTCCCTGGATGTCCAGGATCTCGTTATAGTTTCTGGCCAGGTTCAGGTCTGTTTTCCATTTGAATTTTCCGGTCAGGTTGTTGGAGGTCAGGAAGAACTCGATCCCTCGGTTCATCATTGACCCAACGTTACGGGTGACGTTGGATGATCCGCTAGTTTCAGGGATATTCACTCGTAGCAGCATGTCATTAGTCTGTTTGTAGTACCAGTCGAATCCTCCGGAGATTCTTCCTTCGAGGATTCCCCAGTCGAGTCCTGCATCAAACTGCCGCACTTTTTCCCATCCAAGGAAAGGATTAGCGATGTTCCCTGTGCCGATGCCGGATTCGTTGTAATACTGTGTGGCATAATAGGTTCCATAATAGCTATAGTTACCGATAGCGGCGTTTCCGGTCATTCCGTAGGAGCTTCTAAGTTTAAGGAAGGAGAGTACCGGAACTCCGAGCATGAATGATTCATCGGTGATGATCCAGCCCACAGAAACTGCGGGGAACCATCCGAATCGGTTCTCTTGACCGAATCTGGATGAGCCGTCTCGTCTGATGCTCAGGGACAGCAGGTATTTATCCTTGAAGGCGTAATTGGTTCTAGCGAAATAGGATACAAAAGAGTATCCACCTTCATAGGCGTAGCCATTCTTTTTAGTACCGCTGCCCGGGTTAAAGAGGGTAGGGCTGGCGAGCTGTTCAGCCGAAAACTCGGCATCATACTGATAGCTTTTTTCGGCTGACATACCGATCATGGCATTGACTTCATGATTTTCGGCGAATGTATGATCGAAGCTGAAGTAGTTGTTGGTGTACCAGTTGTTTACTGATACCCTGCGATCCTGTGCCCAGTCCACTTCCTGGGTGAGGGTTCCGATCCATCGGTACTCTCGCTGGAAGAGGTTAGTGAGAGCATATTCTGAGCGGAATTTCAGCCAAGAGGCTAATTTATATTCGCCAAAGAGATTTGCCATGATGTTGGTAGCGTCCTGAACATGTTTGGTATTACTCTCAAAGGCCATCGGGTTGGTGCCGCTTCTTGGGGCGAAGAAATTCCCTGCTGAGTCCATCACCGGCATAATTGGAAGGCTTCTGGACTGTGCTGTTCCGAGGCCTCCTGCCCAAGAGGTTTGGACGCGGTTATTTTTAAAATTGGAGTACGTCATTTTCGCTCCGATCGTCAACCGGTTTGTTGCCTTGTGTATCAGGTCGATATGACCAGATGCGCGGCTAAATGCGTTATTGATGATGACTCCTTTGTCATCGCGATAGGTCAATCCGGCATAGAAGGTTGTTTTCTGGCTGCCGCCTCTGATGTTAAAGCTTCCCTCCTGGACGAATCCTGGCCGGAGCATCTCATCGATCCAGTCGGTATTGGTGTTCTCTGCGATTTCGCGGGTAATTCCAAAGGGGAGACCATCATAGAATTCCTGGTAGTTTCCCGAGGTATCTTTTCCTGAGTTAGCCCAGGCCATTTTGGCCATCTGGAGGTATTCAGGACCGGACAGCAGGTCGAGTCGCTTGGTCACATCAGTTACGCCGGCATAGTAGCTGGCGTTGATCTCGGATTTTCCTTCCTGGCCGCTT
>Ga0265294_10005650_pt1 | contig 15231 bp, 15 predicted proteins | sample MunlanPumphouse3_FD_192504 | JGI IMG/M metagenome (GOLD analysis project Ga0265294, IMG submission 192504) | Groundwater microbial communities from a municipal landfill in Southern Ontario, Canada - Pumphouse #3 | ecosystem: Environmental > Aquatic > Deep subsurface > Groundwater | place... | reverse complement strand
TCATTAGTTGCTATACTTGATGCAGATAAAGAAGGATTTTTACGTTCTGAAAGATCATTAATACAAACAATTGGTAGAGCAGCAAGAAATGTTAATGGCAAAGTAATAATGTATGCAGATGAATTAACAGAATCAATGGAAAAAGCTATAAGAGAAACAAAAAGAAGAAGACAAATACAAAAAGAATATAATGAGAAGAATAATATTGTACCTATGACTATTAAAAAAGATATTAGGGATACTATTAAAACATTGATTGTTGAGGAAGAAAAAGGACAATATTCTGAAGATAAAGATAAGAGTATAGAAGAAATAATAAATGATTTAACAGATAAAATGGTACTTTGTGCTAAAAATTTGGATTTTGAAGAAGCTGCAAGAATAAGAGATAAAATTAAAGAATTAGAAAGCTTATAATTATTGTATAATATTTTAGTATAACATATGTAATTTAAAGGGGAGAAAAAGATATGAAAAAAGGAATAAGTTTAGTAGCGTTAATAATAACAATAATAGTATTAATAATATTAACAGCAGCAGTTGTAATAACAGGAGTAAACACACCACAAAATGCACAGCTAGCAGTCTTTTTAAATAACATATCAACAGTACAAGAAGCAATAAATATAAAAATGTTAAATAATATGGCGAAATATGCAACAACAGAAGGAGATTTAGAAAAATATAAATGGGTAGGAGTAATACAAGGATATACAGAAGCAAATGCAGAAAATAATGATGCATTACCAGAATCGGTATTACAAATAGCAGGAAAAGATGTATTAGCAATAGATAATAGTTTAAAAAATGAATTATCAATAAGCGAAACAGAAGTATTAAAGTATTATGTAACAACATTAGGGAAAGTATATTATCAAGGATTTGAATATGAAGGGAATATATAATATGATCAAACATTAACATCAGAACAAGAAGAATCTCCAGCAACAGAAATACCAACGATTGTAAATCTATATGATGGCCAATATGATGCAACCAAAGGAGTGAATAGTCCAAAGTTAGATACAGGAATGACAGCAGTATATTGGGATACAAATGGAAATGAAATAAGACAGTATAATGAAGGAGTATTAAATACAGTTTTTGTATATAATGATTGGTATGATTATATAGCTAGTACAGAAAGTTTTGCAACAGATAATACAACAAGCAAGTGGGCAAATGCAGTAACAGCAGATGGAAGCTATTGGGTATGGATACCAAGATATGCATATAGTATAGGAACAGGGTATCATACAAATACATCAAGTCCAATACATATAGAATTTATGAAAGGAATAACACAAGAGACAGCGTTGGGAACAATAATAATTAATTCTAGTTTAGGACAAGAAAATTTTAATATACATCCAGCATTTAGATATAACGACGGAACAGAAAAAATGTTATCAGGAATATGGGTAGCAAAATATGAAATGAGTAATAATGGAACAAAAGCAGTATCAGTACCAGGAGCAAGTAGTTGGAAAAATATATCAATAGCGAATTGTTTTACAAATTCACTTAGTATAAATTTGGGATTAAATAGTCATTTAATTAAAAATAGTGAATGGGGAGCTGTAGCATATTTAGCACAAAGTAAATATGGAAGAAATGGAGTACAAACATCATGGTCTGATGATTATATAACAGGTGGTATTGCAGAAGAAAGTACAACAGGAAATAATTATGGAATATTTGATATGAATGGAGGATTATGGGAATATGTAGCAGCAGGATTAAATTCAAATGTAGAAAATACATTTGGAAGTGCAAATGCAAAATATTATGAAGGATATTCATCATATGGAGATAGATATGGAGATGCAGTATTCGAGACATCATCAAGCTCATCAGTTAGCACATCATGGCATAGTGGCCGCTCCCGCTTTATTTCTTCGGGCAGTTCTTTCTTCAGACGTGGTTACAATGATTGTTTGGTTGCCAGTTTGTTCGCTTTCAACAGTGACGATGGTGGAGCATATGATAGCATATCGTTCCGTTCGGTTCTATGGGGAGCACTTTAAAATAATAGTTAATGACACTTTGAAATAAGAAATATTTGATTAAACAAAATTAATTGAATTAATATATATTTTGGTATATAATAATTTGGTAGGCAAATTATTATAAATAAATGTGGAGGATACAGTGGAAGAAATAAAAAAACAAGAATATTTAATTAAAATAGATAATTTCGAAGGGCCATTTGATTTATTATGCTACTTAATAGATAAAAATAAAATGGATGTATTTAATATTAAACTTGATGAAGTTATTGAACAATATATTGAGTATATGCAAGCAATGGAAAAATTAGATTTAGAGATAGCTAGCGAATTTTTAGTAATGGCGGCAACTTTAATATATTTAAAATCTAGAAAATTATTGCCAATGCTAGAACCTGATGAAGATGAAGAAGGTTTAACAGAAGAAGAGTTAGCTAAGAGAATTTTGATATATAAGTTATATAAAGATTTTTCTGTAGAACTGAGAGATAGATATACAATATATTCAAATAGATATTCTAAACAGCCAGATAAAGTTGAATTACCAAAGCAAAAAATAGAAAAACAGTATGATAAAGAAGTAATTCCTGTAACATATTATAATATGTTAAAAAGAAATGCTAATTTGCAAAATTTAAATTATGAAAATATTACTAAATTAGCAGAATATGAAAGTGTAACAGTTAGATCAAAAGCAAAAGAAATAATAAAAGAGTTAATGAAAAATCCAAGATTCGTATTTAATGAGTTATTTACAGATAAACAAGAAACAAAACTTGAAGTTGTAACGTCATTTTTAAGTTTATTAGAATTAGCAAAACTAAAAAGAATATCTATTGATCAAAAAGAAAGATTTGGAGATATAATAATAGAAAAAAAAGAAAAGAGTAATATGGCATGAGAATAAATAGTGTATTGAAAAATAATATTAATGAAGAAAAAGAAGTAAAGGGCATTAAGAGAATATCAGGATTTTTATATATTTTATTAGCCGTAATTTATTTAGAAACGGTATTTTCTATTATGTTTTTTCAAAGTATTGAAGGCATTATTTGGAAAATTGCATTTTCTATTCCCCTAGCAACAGTTATTTATTTATTATCAGGAATAGGAAAAGAAAAAGCAAATAAAATAGTAGCAACTACTATTTTATTTATATTATGTTTTATATTCTCGGCACAGGTGGTTTATTATAGTATATATGATTCGTTTCTATCATTTTATTCTATATTTAATGGTGCTGGGCAAGTAATGCAATTTGTTGAAACAATATTTGAAAAGATTCTTAACCAATGGTTTAATATAATATTATTATTTATACCTTTGATTTTATGGTTTATTCTATTAGCTAAAAGGAAGATTGTTTTAAATAAGCAAAAGAGTAAAAGTAGAATAAAGAAGATAGTTTTCTTTATAGTATTTCAATTGATAGTAGTAATTTGTGTAAATATTTCATTTTCAAATGATGTATATTCTGCAAAGAATTTATATTATAATACACATGCTCCCATATTAACAATACAGAAATTTGGGTTATGTTCAGAAATGAGATTGGATTTTCAAAGATTGGTATTTGGATTTGAAGAAAAAGATATTGCTGGAGAAGAAACAAAAGATCCGCAGAATGAGATACCACCAGAAAAAGAAGTAGAATACAATATTATGAATATTGATTTTGAATCATTAATAGCTAATGAAACAAATAAAGATATAATTGGTATGCATGAATATTTTATGAATCAAGAACCATCTAAAAAGAATGAATATACAGGAATGTTTAAAGATAAAAATTTAATAGTATTTGTATGTGAAGCTTTTAGTAGTATGGCAATTAGAGAGGATATAACACCTAATTTATATAAACTATATAAAGAAGGATTCCAATTTGAAAATTTTTATACACCTGTATTTCCAGTAAGTACAGCTGATGGAGAATACATTACTGATACATCTTTAATACCTAAAGAAGGTGTCTGGAGTTTAAAAAGATTGGAAAATCATTATATGCCGTTATCATATGCAAATATATTTGAAAAATTGGGTTATTCTTCAAATGCATATCATAATCATACAGCTAAGTATTATGGAAGGGATTTATATATTAATGCAATGGGATATAACTCATATCTTGCAGTAGGTAATGGCCTTGAAGAAAGAATGGTTACAAAATATTGGCCTAATAGTGATTATGAAATGATAAAAGCAACAACAGATGATTACATTAATAATGATCATTTTGTTACATATTATATGACTGTTAGTGGCCATTTGAATTATAATAGAACTGGTAATATGATGGTAAGTTGGAATTGGGATACTGTAAAGGATTTACCATATTCAGAAACTGCAAGATGTTATTTAGCAACACAAGTTGAATTAGATAAAGCTATTGGAGAATTAATTACAAGATTAGAAATAGCTGGTAAATTGGATGATACTGTAATTATGTTATCAGCAGATCATTATCCTTATGGATTAACGTTAGATGAAATAAATGAATTATCTACATATGAGAGAGATGATAATTTTGAAAAATATCATATGCCATTCTTATTATGGTCTGGTTCAATGATAGAACCTATAAAAGTTGAAAAATATGGTTCAAGTTTAGATATGGTACCAACAATATTAAACTTATTTGGTGTAGAGTTCGATTCAAGATTATTAATGGGTAGAGATATATTATCTGATACAAATTCGCTTGTTATATATTCGAATAGAAGCTTTATAACTGATTTAGGAAGATATAATGCAAAAACAAAAACATTTATACCTGTTGAAGGTTTAGATATACCAGAAAATTATACAAAGCAAATATCTAACCAAATATATAACAAATACAAATATTCAAGACTAATACTTGATAATGATTATTATAGATATTTAGGTATATAGTATAAATAATTAAAAGAATTATAGTATAAATAATATAATTCTTTTCTTTTTTAATTGTTTGAGTTTAAGTATTGATAATATAAGAGGATAATGGAGTTTTTTTCATATATTTTTATAACTAACTATTGACAAAATTTAATAGAATGTGGTAAGATATACAAGTACTATGTGGAGAGGTGGTCGAGCTGGTTTAAGGCACCGGTCTTGAAAACCGGCGTAGGTGTGAGCTTACCGTGAGTTCGAATCTCACCCTCTCCGCCATTTTTTTTGGAGAAGTACCCAAGCAGGTTGAAGGGGACAGTTTGCTAAACTGTTAGTACCAGTAATGGTAGCGAGGGTTCGAATCCCTCCTTCTCCGCCACAGATTTATATAGTCTTATATAAATCTTTTTTTTATTGAAAAAAAAGAAAAAATAATGTATAATATATTTACGACCAAAAGAATTTGCAACTCATTAGTTTATATTGCTTCAATGAAAAAATTTAAGGCTTCTATTTATAAAGTAGAACAACAAGGGGAAAAGATAACTTTATATTTTAAAGGTAAAACTTTTTGTGCAAAATTACAACATGACTGCTCTGATCCGAAAGAAAAAGTCATAATACATAAGCTTTTAAGCTTATGTACCGTAAAAAAAGTACAAGACTTAATTGGAAAAGAAATATGTGTTTTTATAGATATACCTAAAAACAACAGATTTGTTGCTTATACAAAATGTAATGAGCCAAATGGTATTGATTTAATAACAGGTAAATCTTGTTCTATTAGTATCAAAAGAAAAGAAGAATCTGAAGGAATTATCAAACAATATGTAGTTTTTAATTAATTGCATATTTTTTATTTGAAAAAATATTATGAAAGTTATATAATAAGTAATGAGGTGAAATGTGTATGAAAAACTTTTTTCAAAATGAATATGAAATTAAATATTCTGACTGTGATAAAAATGGAAATATATTGCTAACAAGATTATTATCTTATGCGCAAGAAGCGTCAACATTGCATACCGATTTAGTTGGCTGTACTTTTAATTATATGATAGATAATAAAATAGGGTGGATATTATTAGAAAATTATAGTAAGGTTAATTCATACCCTAAATTAGGAGATAAAATTATTGTAAAAACATGGCTTAATCCTATAGAAAAATTATTTATTATTAGAAATTATGTTATTGAAGATATTAATGGAAATATTTTATTTGAAAGTTATACAAAGTGGATAATGTATTCTTTTGAGAAAATGAGACCTATACATATACCGATTGAAGTAGAAAATATGTATAGCTTTGATGAAAAAAAAGGAATAACTTTTGAAGATTTTGATTTTAGTAGGATAACAGATTATGATAATATCTTTTCTAACGTAGTGATATATGGAGATATAGATACTAATTGGCATATGAATAATATTGCATATGTTATAAAAGCTATAGATACTATGACAATAGATTTTTTAGAATCACATATAGTTAATGATATATTGGTGAGATATAATCATCAATTGGTATACAAAGATAAATATGCAGTGCAAGTTAAGAAGATTGACAATAATAAATATGCTTATATAATAAACGGAAATAATAATGATACTTCAAAAAATAATGCGGATATTATTATTAATTGGAGAAAAAAATAATTATAATATTTTTAATATTATAATTATTTTTATTAAATTTACAAAACTATAAATTATAATTTATAGTTTTGTATCTGTTCTTTAAATATATTTCTAGTAATTTAGATAAAATTCTAATACCAAATATTTTATATACTATATATGAGTAAAATACTTTTTTATTATTTTTATATTTAAGTAGCCATGACAAAGAATATAATTCATTTTTTAAATTTTTATCTTTAAGAACATAACTATTGGCTAATAAAATTATATATTCATAAGCTAATATTGAATTTATATTATCATTGAAATTTTGCCATTTTTTTATTATTTTAATTCCGTATTTAAAAGTGTTTTCGTTAATACTATTTGTAATAGAATTTTTCCTATTTTGTCTATAATAGTAATACTTCCCAGAATAATAATCCGAAGTATTTACTTTAGTTAATATTTTTAGATTCCAATCAATATCTTCCATAGTAATATTGCTTTCAAATGAAATATTATTATCCAATAAGAATTCTCTGCGTATTGCTTTTGAGCATGCACTACCTGTAAATTTATTCATATGGGATATATTATCTAATAATATATCTTTGTTATTTATTTTTAATTTTTCGGTACAAAAATCTGTATCAATTTTTTTGATTGATTTATTATTAAAATATTTGTATGCATCAAGAAAAATAATATCTACATTACTATCAGTATATTTAATAATATTTTTCAAGGATTCTGGTTCGATAAAGTCATCTGAATCAATGAATAATATGTATTTACCTTTTGCGATTTTAAATCCACTATTTCTAGCATCACTTAATCCACCATTACTATTATGTATAACTTTCATATTAGAATACTTATTAGTATATTCATCACATATTATGCCAGAGCTATCTGTTGAACCATCATCAACTAAAATTATTTCATAATCATTGCTATTTTGATTAAGAATGCTATCTAAACAATCTTTTAAATATAATTCTACATTATATACTGGTATTATTATACTTAAAATTGGTGTGTTGTTGACTTCCATATATATCACTCCTATTGCCGTAATTATATCATATGAAAGGAAACAAGTCTATAATAAATTTTTATAAAGTATAAAGATAACTTGGATTTTTTCAAGAATAATATTTTTTTATTTGTTAATGTACATTGCTTTCTTGTATATTTCTTTGTTTTATGTTAATATATTTTAGAGGTGTATTTATGTTAGAATTAGAGGAAATAAAAGAAAAGTTAATTGAAATAAAAGAGAAAATATTAAGTCTTGGAGGTTCTCTTTGACTTGGATAGTTTAAGTTCTAAGTTAAATGAACTAGAAAGAGAAACTGCAAAACCAGATTTTTGGAATGATAGCGATAATTCTAGTAAGATATTACAGGAGATTAAAGGCATTAAATATAGGATCGAAAAATATGCAGAATTAAAAAATATATATGATGATGTTGAAACTCTTGTACTAATGGGAATGGATGAGCAAGATGAAAGTGTAGTTATAGAAGCAAAACAGTTATTTAAAAAACTTATTAAAGATTTAGACAAATTTGAGATACAAACATTGCTAAATGGTAAGTATGATAAAAGCAATGCTATTATATCTTTTCACCCAGGAGCAGGTGGAACAGAATCTCAAGATTGGGCGGAAATGTTGTATAGAATGTATACAAGATGGGCAACTAAAAATGGATTTGATATTAAGGAAATAGATTATCAATCAGGTGATGAAGCTGGAATAAAAAGTGTAACAGCAATTGTTTCAGGTGTAAATGCATATGGATATTTAAAATGTGAAAAAGGTGTTCATAGATTGATAAGAATATCTCCATTTGATGCATCAGGTAGAAGACATACTTCTTTTGCATCATTAGATGTTATTCCTGAAATAACTGATGATATTAAAGTAGATATAAAAGATGATGATTTAAGAATAGATACATATAGAGCATCTGGTGCTGGAGGACAACATGTTAATAAAACTGATTCAGCAATTAGAATAACACATATACCAACAGGTATTGTTGTTACTTGTCAAAATGAAAGATCACAAATACAAAATAAAGAAAATGCAATGAAAATGTTGAAGTCCAAATTATATGAAATCAAAGAAAGAGAACAAAAAGAAAAAATTGATGATATAAAAGGAGATTATAAAGAAATAGGTTGGGGAAGTCAAATTAGGACTTATGTGTTCCATCCATATAATATGGTTAAAGATCATAGAACAGATTATGAAGAAGGTAATGTAAATGCAGTAATGGATGGCGAAATAGATAGTTTTATAGACGCATATTTGAAAAGTGAATTTAATAAATAGTAATTGAAAATATATGTTTAATATGGTATAATATTCATATGTGGAGGAAAGTTATGGAATATATGGTTAAAGAGTTAAGGCAAATGAATATAACATTTCAAAATAATTTAATAAAAGATAAGTTATTTTATAATAATGTTAGTCTGGTTTATCTATTTTGATAAACGTATTTGCTATACTTGAAATCAGTATATTAAATATATATTACTAACAGATGTATAACATCTGTTTTTTTATGCGTATAATAAGGGGAAAATAAAATGATAGATATAAAGGATTTAAAATTAGAATTTGGTGAACGAATTTTGTTCCAAAATGTAAATTTAAAATTTACAAAAGGTAATTGTTACGGAATAATAGGTGCTAATGGTTCTGGAAAGACAACGTTTTTAAAAATGCTGTATAAAGAAATATTACCAACAATTGGAGAAATATTAATAAATAAAAAAGCAAGAATTTCTGTTTTACAACAGAATCATTACATATATGACAATATTACTGTAATAGATACAGTAATATTGGGGAATAAAAAGCTTTATGATATTATGAAAGAAAAAGATAGTATATATGCTAAACCAGATTTTAATAATGAAGATGGGATAAAGGCTGCAATGCTTGAACAGAGGTTTAGTGAAATGAATGGATGGGAAGCTGAATCAGATGCTGCAACATTGTTAGATTCATTAGGAATTTATGCAGATAAGCATAATAAATTTATGAAGGATTTATTGGAAAGAGAAAAGGTTAAAGTTTTACTTGCACAATCATTATACCAAAATCCAGATATATTACTTTTAGATGAGCCTACAAATGGATTGAATATAAGTGATGTAAAATGGTTAGAAAAGTTTTTAAACAATTATGAAAATACAGTTTTAGTAATATCACATGATAAGCATTTTTTAAATAATGTTTGTACACATATGGTTAATATAGATTATGAGAAGATACAATTATATGTTGGCAATTTTGATGAGTGGGAGAAATTAAATGAATTAATGCTAACACAAATTGGAAATGAAAACAAAAAGAAAGAAGATAGAATTAAGGAATTACAAGGATTTATAGATAGGTTCGGAGCTAAAGCTACAAAAGCTAGTCAAGCAAATTCTCGCAAGAAAATGTTAGAGCATATAATATTAGAAGAAATAAAGCCATCGACAAGAAAATTTCCAAGCATAAGTTTTGAATGTAGTAATAATTTAAATACAGAAGTTTTAAATGTTAAAGGAATAACAAAAGAAATATGCGGACAAGTAGTGTTGAATAATGTTTCTTTTAAAGTTAATACTGGAGATAAGATAGCCATAATAGATAATAATGGAGTTGCTACAACAGAACTATATAATATTATTTCTAATAAAAATAAGGCAGATAGTGGTAGCTTTAAATGGGGAGATAAAATATCAGTATCATATTTTAAAAATAATTTTAAAGATGATTTTAATCAGGATATAAATATAGTGCAATGGCTAACTGCTAGAAAACCATTAAAAGAGCCAATGGTTCTAAGAAAGTATTTAGGTAGAATGTTATTTTCTGATGAAGAAGCCTTAAAAAATATTAAAGTACTCTCTGGTGGAGAAAAGGTAAGATGTATTTTAGCAGACATAATGTTGAATAATTGTAATTGTTTAATATTTGATGAGCCTACGAGTCATTTGGATTTAGAAAGTGTAGAAGCATTAACAAAAGCATTAAATAAATTTGAAGGTTGTGTTTTTATATCTTCATCAAATTATGATTTAATGGAATCAACAATAAATAGAATTATTGAAATACAAGATAATGGAATTTTAGATAAGAAAATGTCATATAGTGATTATCTTAAATGGAAAAACATATAAAGATCTACTATAACGAGATAAAAATAACAAGAATTAATTTTTTTGTTATTTTTTGTTTTTTTATGTTCAGCTTAAATAGTAAAAAAAATCTAAATAATCGAAAATACTTATGTAAACCACGTTTTTAATTGTAAAAAAATTAAATTATTACGAATACGAAAGCCTTTATATAAGTGAGTTACAGAAATGTGATTTGTAAAAAAATGAGAATATTACATTTGTGTTACAGAATTAATAAAAAAATATTTTATAAATATTTTTCATTGACTTTTTGAATACTGAATACTATAATTCAGTTAATAAAATTCTACAAGTATTGATAATTATTTTATATTTTTGATTCCAATAATTATCAATATTTATATCTCAAAGAAACAAAAAATTTATATTCTCTTGAGACAAAATTCCACTAAAGATAAAAATAAAATTAAATAACTAATGATGAAATAATTAATATGCGATTATGATTGGGGAGAATGTAATGAAAGTATTAAAAATTAGAAAACACAATAATGCTACTGATTTAGCATTAATGGTTGATTCAACAACAAAATTAGAAAGAACAGAGTATGATGAGAAATATATAAAGGAAGCATTGATTAAAGAAATTAATTCATCTGAAGAGGTTGCTACAGAAGTGGCATCATTAGTAACTGAAAAGTTAAATGATTCTAAGTTGCAAGTTATAACTACATCTTTTATTAGACAATTAGTTAATATGGTTTTGCTTGAAAAAGGTTATGATAAAGAATTAAAATCTAATGCAGAAGTAACAATACCTTTTTATGATATTACTGAATTAATTGAAAATACAAATAAAGAAAATGGTAATACAACTCACAACCCTGAAAGTATAAATATGTCAATAGCAGAAAAGGCATTAAAAGAATATGCTTTAAAAACTATTTTTGAAGAGGAAATATCAAAAGCTCATTTAATGGGAGAGATACATATTCATGATTTAGGAATGATAGATAGATATTATTGCTCAGGACATTCACCTGAATATGTAAAAAAATATGGTATAAAAGATATACCAAGTATTCCAACAAATTCAAAACCAGCAAATAGTGCAGGAGTATTAGCTAGACATATTTGTTCAATGACACAATTTTTATCTGGTCAATTTGCAGGAGCAATTGGTTGGGAAGCTGTAAATGTTTTCTTTGCACCATTATTGGAGAATAGTTCATATAAAGAGATTAAACAATTAGCACAAACATTAATCTTTGATTTGTCTCAATTAGCAGGAGCAAGAGGAGGCCAGGTTTCATTTACAGATTTTAATATTTATGCAAATATGCCAAATCATTATAAAGAAGTTTATGCAATGGGTGTTAAAGGTAAATTCATGGTTAAAGATTATCTTGAAAATGTATACTATTTTGATACAAGAGAAGAAACTAAAAAATTTGCTGAAGAAAATGGTTATAGAATTTTAAAATATAAGGATTTTGCTGTACAATCTAAATTGTTTGCAAGAGCTATGTTGGAAGTTGTAGAAGAAGGAGATGCCAATGGGATGCCATTTGCTTTCCCTAAAATAAATTTCCATATTAATGAAGAAAGCTTCCATGATGAAGATACAAAGGCTTTATTAGTAAGAGCTTGTATTTCTGCAAGCAAAAATGGATGTCCATATTTCATTTTTGATAGAAATGCTTGTTCAGTATCACAATGTTGTAGATTAAAAATAGATTTTACAGAAAAAGATATGCAATTAATAAATACACCAGAAGAATTAAGATTTGTTGGTGGTCAAAATGTGTCAATTAATTTACCAAATGTCGTATTAAAAGTTGGTAATAATTACGATGATGTATTAAAAGAAATTGATCATAGAATGGATTTAGCTTGTAGAGCACATATAGTAAGAAGAGATTATTTAACAAAAATTTCTCATACAGAAAATTCACCATTATCTTTCTATGTAAATGGTATGGATGAAAAGCCATATGTAAGAACAGAACAAATATCTTGGTTAATAGGTATTGTTGGATTAAATGAATGTATATATAATTTGATGGGAAAACAATTACATGAAAGTGATGAAGCATATTTAAAAGGATTAGAAATAATTTCTTATATGAATGATAGATTAAAATTTTATCAAAAGCAATATGGGATAACAATAAAATTAGAAGAAACACCAGCTGAAAGTACAGCAGGAAGATTTGCCAAATTAGATATTAAACATTATGGAGAAAAAGCATATCATAAAGAAAATGAATTTGGAGTATATTATACAAATTCAGTGCATTTTGCTACAGATAGTGATGTGGATTATATTACAAGATTGATGAAACAATCTAAATTCCATACTTTAGTTGATGCAGGTAGTATGATACATATTTGGGGCGGAGAATTTATGCCAGATCCAATGGCAATATATGATTTATTGGAAAAGACATGGTACAAAACAAAATGTGTTCAATGGGTATTATCTCCAGAATATACATTGTGTAGAGATTGTTTAGTTAAACATAATGGTTTACATGATAAATGTCCAAGTTGTGGAAGCGAAAATACACGTGGTGTAACAAGAATAACAGGATATTATGTATTTGTCGATAAATTTAATTCTTCAAAGAGAGCTGAATTAGCAGATAGAAAAAGAGAAAGAATAGTATAAGGAGTGAATAATATGTTTAAAGTATATACACAACAAAATTGTCCAAATTGTTTAGAGTTGAAAAATTTATTAAAAGCAAATAATATAGAATATACTGAATTAGATGTTAATGCAGGAACGACTGAAGCATCTGCAGCAAAAGCTAAAATGATATTTAATGATATAGAAGCTACTCCGGCAGTAGAATTTGATAACCAAGTAATTGGTGGAAATGTTCAAGAATTAGCTATGAACATTTTAGGTAAAGTATTATGATTACGCAAGTAATTTGGACTAGTATGGTAGATTGCCCTAATCATGTGTGTTCTGTATTGTTTTTTGGAACATGTAATTTTGAATGTAAATTTTGCTATAATAGAGAATTAGTTAAAATGCAACCAATAGATTTTGATAAAGAGATATTACCAAAACTAATTGAAAGAAAAGATTTTATACAGCATATTATTTTAAGTGGTGGAGAATGTACTTGTAGTCCTGAGTTTACAGATATAGTTCAAAAGTTATATATGGAAGGATTTAAAGTTGGAATACATACTAACGGAAGTAATCCTGATGTAGTAGAAAAAAATATTGAAGAGATATCTTTTTTAGGAATAGATTTTAAAACGAGCAAAGAAAAATATAGTAGTATATGCAATGTAGAAGTAAATGTAGATGATATAATTAAAACAATTAAATTAGCTGTGGATAATAATAAAGAATTTCAAGTAAGAACAACAATGTTTCCACCTGAAGTAAAGAAAGAAGATTGTATTAAAATAGCTAAACTTTTAAAAGGAATAGGTGTTCAAGATTATACTATACAACAATATCAATATGTTGGTTCAGCTACGGTTAAAGAACAATATACACAAGAAGAGCTAGTAGAAATAAAAGAAGAATGTGGGAAAATTATTTATACAAATTTAAAAGTAAAGTAGGTGAGTGTATGCAAGGTTTTAGATTAAATCCAGATAAGGAACATGTTGCAAAAATAATTGAAGGTATATTTAGAAAAGAAGGACATTGTCCATGTCAAATAAAAGAAGACGATACAACATTATGTCCATGTACAAAATTTTTAGATGATAAAAATTGTTGTTGTAAACTATACATACCAAAAGAATAAAAGGTTAAAACCTTTTATTTTTTATTTTTTTAAAATAGTTATATTTGTTTTTAAATAATAATGTGACAAATTCTTGTAATTTGCACATAATAATTGTATAATATATATATACGGGGATGTAAAGGTTTCGACAGTGATTCAGAAATATGAATAGCGAGTAGTGGTGATCGTAGTCCACTTTAAACAACGATAAATAAATATAAACGCAAATAATAATAAAAGTTTTGCACTTGCTGCCTAATAGCGTAGCACATCTGTTATTGTAAGTCACGGACTTTAATAGGTGTCAACTTAGTGACAAGGAATCTATTAGATGTTTCTATAATAGAGGGTAAACCAGAAACTAGTATAATACATTTTTGTTTATTTAACTGTAATATATGAAATAAAAAAATAAACTGCACTCGGAGAATTTTGTATGGAAGGGTTATTGGACAGGAGTTCGATTCTCCTCATCTCCACCAAAAATAATTTTATTAGAATTATATAGTCGGATAGAAATTATATAAATCTTTACAAATTAATAGAATTATTATATAATAAATTAGTAAAGAGGTTAATTATGAGTAAGTACGAAATGATTTTATTTGATTTAGATGATACATTGATAGATAATTTAGAAAATGTTCGCCATGCATATACTAAAATGGTTGAATTAGTTGGCGAAAAATATTCTGAAGAAGGCTTTAAAAAGTGGTGTGATTTGGATGATAAATTTTGGATAGATTTTTATGAAAAAAGAATAATTGTTCCAAAAGAATATCAAAGTCCACAAGAACTTTTTATTAATTAT
>Ga0265294_10005647_pt1 | contig 15236 bp, 5 predicted proteins | sample MunlanPumphouse3_FD_192504 | JGI IMG/M metagenome (GOLD analysis project Ga0265294, IMG submission 192504) | Groundwater microbial communities from a municipal landfill in Southern Ontario, Canada - Pumphouse #3 | ecosystem: Environmental > Aquatic > Deep subsurface > Groundwater | place... | reverse complement strand
TCTATGGATTGCACGACCGCCTCCTTTTCCACATTGCAGAAAAGAGCCACTTTTTCCTTCAGGGAATCACTTAAATTATGTTCGGTACGAAGCACCAGTATATCGGGTTGAACCCCATTTTCAAGCAATGCTTTTACAGAGTGCTGGGTAGGTTTTGTTTTTAATTCACCCGAAGCACTCAGATACGGTACAAGCGTCAAATGTATCACCAGAGCCGACTTCCCCATTTCCCATTTTAATTGCCGGACAGCTTCAATATAAGGCAGCGATTCGATGTCACCGACAGTACCTCCAATTTCCGTGATGACAAAGTCATAGTTTCCTTTATCACCCAACAGTTTGATATTCATCTTAATCTCATCGGTGATATGGGGAATGATTTGCACGGTCTTTCCCAAATAATCGCCACGTCGCTCTTTATTGATGACCGACTGGTATATTCTTCCGGTAGTCACATTGTTGGCCTGCGAAGTCGGAATATTTAAAAAACGCTCATAATGTCCCAGGTCAAGGTCTGTTTCAGCACCATCTTCGGTCACATAACATTCACCATGCTCATAAGGATTAAGCGTACCAGGATCGATGTTTATATATGGGTCCAGTTTCTGAATGGTTACAGAAAAGCCCCTCGCTTGCAGCAATTTTGCCAGTGAAGCTGCCAATATTCCCTTACCTAAAGAAGATGTAACACCACCGGTTACAAATATGTACTTGGTCGACATGACATATAATTTTTAAAATGACAAAATTATAAATAATATTAATACAATCAAACACGAATCATTCGATTTTCAATTATATCTATCTTATTGTTTGATTTGCATAAAATATAATAACAAAATGCACGGCATTTAATATAAGGACGAAGCATTGCATCAGGTTTTCAGCAAAGTGCAATTTCGTTAGAAAGAATGTCAAGAGATACCCAATAATACATTTTGACACCTATTTATTTATTTTTAATTGTTTTATGCTATCTTTTATCCAATTATGTTGTATATTTGTCGCATATTTACTTTTTTTAATGACATTATGTGTGGATTCGTAGGAGCATTTGAACTTCAGCATTCAGCCAAAGAACTGAGACCTCAGATTCTTAAAATGGCAAAAAAGATTAGACATAGAGGGCCTGATTGGTCTGGCATTTATTGTGGAGAAAAGGCCATATTGGCTCACGAACGACTTTCCATCGTTGACCCGATGTCCGGCAGTCAACCATTGTACTCGCCTGATAAAACCTGTGTATTGGCAGTAAATGGTGAAATATATAATCATAAGGAAATCAGGGAGCGTTATAAAGGGAAATATGATTTTCAGACAAAATCCGATTGCGAAGTCATATTGGCACTTTATAAAGACAAAGGTACCAATTTTCTTGAGGATTTGAATGGCATTTTCGCTTTCGCACTCTATGATATTGAAAAAAATGTTTACCTGATTGCCCGTGATCCTATGGGAGTAATTCCTTTATATATGGGATGGGATGATGAAAACCAATTCTTTGTCGCATCAGAGATGAAAGCACTCCTGCCCTATTGCACAAAAGTGGAAGTCTTTCTTCCAGGGCATCTGCTTGACAGTCGAAAAGGCACACCGGAACGCTGGTATAAGCGTGACTGGGTCTCCTATGAATCTGTCAAGAACAACAAGACTTCAGTGGAAGAGCTTAGAGATGCATTGGAATCAGCGGTTAAACGTCAGCTGATGTCGGATGTTCCATACGGAGTGCTTCTTTCAGGAGGTTTGGATTCTTCCATCATTTCTGCCGTAGCCAAGAAGTATTCAGCCAAACGCGTTGAAAGCGGTGACGAACAAGATGCATGGTGGCCTCAGCTTCACTCATTTGCTGTAGGGCTGGCAGGCTCACCAGACTTGATTGCAGCACGCAAAGTTGCAAATCACATCGGAACAGTACATCATGAAATCAATTTCACCATTGAACAAGGAATGGATGCCATCAATGACGTTATTTATCATTTGGAAACGTATGATGTCACTACCGTCAGAGCCTCAACGCCGATGTATATTTTAGCCAGGGCCATCAAGGCCATGGGTGTCAAAATGGTACTTTCAGGAGAGGGTGCAGACGAGATTTTCGGTGGTTATCTCTATTTTCATAAGGCTCCTTCGCCGAAAGACCTCCATGAGGAAACGGTACGTAAACTGGACAAACTCCATTTGTATGACTGCCTAAGAGCCAATAAATCATTGGCTGCATGGGGTGTTGAAGGTCGTGTTCCTTTTTTGGACAAAGAGTTCATGGACGTAGCCATGCGGCTGAATCCGGCAGATAAAATGTGCAAAGACGGACGCATCGAAAAGTATATACTTCGTAAAGCTTTCGAATATTATCTACCGGCAGAAGTAGCCTGGCGTCAGAAAGAGCAATTCTCAGATGGTGTAGGTTACGGATGGATTGACTATCTGAAAGCCAACGCTATTGAGAAAGTGAGCGATGAGGATATGGCTCATGCCGCTAAACGCTTCCCCGTCAACCCGCCATTGAACAAAGAAGAATATTTCTATCGCTGTATTTTTGCCGAACATTTTCCGACAGATGCTGCTGCGGCCTGTGTCCCTTCCGTTCCTTCCGTTGCCTGTAGCACGCCCATCGCACTCGAATGGGACGAAGCTTTCAAAAAGATGAACGATCCTTCCGGCCGTGCTGTTCATACCGTGCACGAACAAGCTTATTAAATATAAAGAGATACTGTTTTAAAATCCAAATAAAAACAGTAGAAATTTTAAGAAGATTACGATTGCTGTAAAATGCTTTCGTATTTTTTTTACCAGATGTCTCAATTACTATAATAAATATGCCACAGACTTTAGTCTGGGTGCAACAGTAAAAGGGTGTCTCAAAACTCTGAGACACCCTTTTACTGTTTTCGTCATTGGGACACCCGGAAAAAAACGCTTATAAAATATCCCGTTTCATCACGATCTCGTAGAGTTCCCGCTACTCTTTGTCCATGTTCAGGATTTGCTTTTTCTCCGTTTTTGAGTTTGGTAATCTGTAATTGAATTGATACATATTATAAGTGATCTCCTTCGCTCTTTTTAGCGTGATTGATCCAGTTTAAGAAGCCTTTCCATTTCCAACATAATGGTATAGGCTGTCATAGTTTATTGTGCAGACTCCGAATATTTACTATCGTTGAATAATTAGCTTTTCTGTTCTCGTTATATTGTTTGATTTAATACGGACTAAGTAAACGCCATTTGACAGAGAACTTACCGAAACATTCTCTTTAGATGTAATTTCTTTTGAAAGCAATAATCTACCATCCAAATCCCATAAAGTAATAGTTGCCGTTCCTTCTATTCCCTTTATTTGGAAAGCGTCAGATGTCGGATTGGGATAAACTACTATACTTTCGTTTTGAATTTCACCAATACCCGTATTGCCATCTTTCACACAACGGATGGAGAAACCCTCTTGAGCACGATTAGAACCTCCATTTACACTCGTTGCAAGATTGCCAATACTATAAGCATAAGGTAAACCGCCTTGAATTTCTGACGACCATAAATAGGATACGCCCCACAATCCCTCAAAACTACCTTCGGTATGCCTAATTCCACTTGGAAAAATTAATAATCCACTTTCATTATTGGTCGATATATTGTAAGAAGGAGTATTTTCAGGAGCATCGGGATCCTCCCACCATAAAGCGCAGGAAGCAAGTGCTTTGGTAGCTGAGGCGTTGCTGTTGTTGGTGACATAGGTAATCATGGTTTGCCAATCGCTGATACTTGGGAGTTTCCAGCCGGTTGGGCAGATCCCCCGGGAATCGGTCGCGGCATTCCAGGTATAGAGTCGTCCATAAACATACGCATTGGAGGTATCGTTCTCAATATCCCAACTGTACTTTGTACTGGGAAAATTGGTTAGATCTACATTCGGATTTGAAGGTGTTTCAATGATTTCATCGTTGGTATAATGCTTGGTGCGAAGGTTTTCGACCAACCAGGATTGCGTTCCGACTTGTATTCCATGGTACACATTGCCCTCATTATCGGTCACCTTCTCATATTCCTTAATCCTTGTAATATAATAGTTCCAACCCTCACTTGATTGATAATTAGCCGAACTAGCCTGTGGGGTATACAATGTGCATCCAGCATTAATTTCTTTAAAAATACTATCCGAAACCGCCATGTTTAAAGGGGTTTGTGTGTTCGTGAAAATTGCCGAAAGATTGTAGCATTCATAGAAGCAATAGTTGCCAATTTTTGAAATGGATGAGGGTAAGTCTATGACGCTCAATAAATCGCAGTGGTAAAAAGCCTCGGAAGCAAGATCGGTTACGCTCGAAGGTATGGTTACACTTTTTAATTTCCAATTTCCTTCAAAGGCGGCTGTGTCTATTACAGTTACGCCCAAGGGTATATCGTAATGCGGCGATTTGTTTGCAGGGTAAGCAAGCAGACGTTTTTTTGCCTTATCAAAAAGAACGCCTTCTTCCGAATAATAATTGGAGTTTCCAGATGCAACGGTTATTGTTTCCAAGGAATTGACAAACGTGAAAGCACAGTAGCCGATATTGGTAACGGTAGACGGAAGGGTAATTGACCTCAGTGAGTCACACCATTGGAAGGCATTATCGCCAATTGTTTTCAAGCCCTCGTTTAAGGTGATTTGCTGCAGACCTGATGAATTGAAAGCACTATTTCCTATTTCGGTAACTGTGGATGGAATAGAAATCGATTGAAGAGGATAACAATATATGAAGGCATAATCGCCTATCTTTTTCAAACCCTCCTTTAAGGTGATTTGCTGTAAACCTGATGCAAGGAAAGCAGCATATCCTATTTCAGTAACCGTGGATGGAATAGAAATCAATTGCAGAGAACCACAATTTTGGAAGGCATAATCGCCAATCGTTTTCAAACCCTCGTTTAAGGTGATTTGCTGTAAACCTGATGCAAGGAAAGCAGCATACCCAATTTCAGTAACATTTGAAGGAATGATGACATTCTTTAATGCTGTACAGCTACGAAATGACATGGAGTCGATAGTAACTAAAGTAGATGGAAAGGTAACACTCCCCAATGCTGTACAACCATTTAATCCTGAGCGTCCGACAGCAGTTAATGTGTTGGGTAAAAAGATACTCAGCAAACTTGTTTTCTGAAGTAAGGCATTACGTGGTATCGTGTTGGCAGGATAGGAATAATTGGTCGTATTTATGGTGCCTTCAGTACCAATATAGGCAGCTATGCTCGCTTGGCTTAAATCGAGATTTGCTAATAACGGCATACTGTCGCGCATGATTCTAAAATCTCGGGCATCGAGTGTTCCGGTAACTACAATATCGATAAGTGTGGCTTTTTCGGTTGTTGTCAGAGCTGAAGATAAACCGCCGGCAGTAATGTTTACTGTTTTGGGAGGAGTGTAGGTATAATGGGCTATTTGTCCATAATCGCTGGTAAACCAGCCATTAGTTGCATCCCAGAAGTTCAGACTGAGTATTTCATGATCTGCTGGCGTTGATTGTGATGTCCAGCTAACACCAGCATCTGTTGTTGCAAGGACATATTGTCCGTTTTCGCCATCGTTATGAGTTCCTATCCAACCGGTATTAGCATCCAGAAAAAATACGCATTTACTGTTTAAAACCGATGATAATCCGGCGTTCGTAATTGCTGTCCAATTAGCTCCACCATCGGTTGTCTTTAGAATCAAACCGGTTTTTCCTACCACCCACCCATGTAACAGGTCTGTAAAATATAAAGCGTTGGCCGTTCCTATACTACTTGCCTGAGCTACCCAGTTTGAGCCGCCATCGGTAGTATGATAAATGTTATTTAAGTTACCTTCTCCAATGTTATCTGTAGAGGTTCCTATCATCCAACCGTTGTTTGCATCGACGAAATAATAGATGCCTCCTACGGCATTAGAGGTCGTATTCCATGTAGTTCCTCCATCGGTGGTTTTATAAATTATAAATTTGTCATAGATCATATTATAATTGGAGGCCCAACCATTGTTATTATCTGCAAATTGTACCTGAATACCTACATCGCCGTTAACCGTCAGGTCTTTCTGCATAATACCAAAGGTGTATCCACCGCTACCGGCATCAGTGGTTGTAAGTACAACAAGACTCTTGTCAGTACTCATAAAACCATTCGAATCGTCTGAACCGAAACCGGATAATATTCCATCAGCACTGATCGATATAGATACATCCTGTTCCGATCTGCTTTCATTATTTACCACAAAATCAGAAAGACTGCCATTTCCACCGGCATCCATCGCTATTTTCGCATGTGTCCAACTTGCCCAAGCTTCAGTATCATTTGTATTATCTGCCACTATTGAATGCAATTGCCAATTACCTTGCAGGTCGTTTGAAGAGTAAGTGGTTTCTGAGACCTTTTTTTGAAAAGCAACAAGGTTATAATCACTATTTTCGCTTGTGGTCATTGTCATGTAAAATGTTTTTTTATCGGCACTCATAAAGCCGTGTGCATCTGGGCCGAAAGAACTCATACCACCAATGATGCCACTGGAGGAGATCGTAGCTGTCATATTTAAGCTACCAATGTTACCTACATCTACATAATTTCCGGTAAGATTTCCACTGGCATCGCCGGTCATTGCGGCATGTCCCCAACCTGCATGTGCACCGGTATTATTTCCTACTGAAAGCACATGCATTTGCCATGAACCCTGCAAATCAGCCGTAGTGTAGGTGGTTCCAGAAACTTGTCTTTGCAAAACCATAAGGCCGTATCCGCCCTCGTTTTCGGTGGAAGTAATGATAATTGTACTTTTATCGGCACTCATAAAGCCATGCATATCAGAACCACTAATTGTAAGTACTCCGGTTGTTGATATTGACAGAGTCAACCCACTGACATCCGACTGTGACTGACCGTTTGAAATAAGATTTGTCATCGTGCCACTCCCGGTTCCGTCCAAAGTAATAGTGCCATGAATCCATGCCGCCTGATTGGTGGAACTCGAAGAAGGGTTCTTTGCAACAAGTTCGTGCAATTGCCACGTACCTTGCAGGTCAGCAGTATTGTAAGGTACGGTTGTAATTGTTTTTGGGAACTCTTTCTTAGCCCACGAGGTGCCTCCATCGATGGTGTTGTAGAGTACCGCACCATTTCCGCTGCTGCTAATATCGCCCGTACCGACAATATAAGTCTTTAAAGCCCAACCGTGTGTAGGATTCACCCAACTCATAGTTGTTGCCGGATCGGACATATTTCCAGCCGAGTCGCCTGGAAATGGAGTTACGACATTCCATGTTGTTCCTCCGTCGGTGGTATGGAGTAAGCTTCCATTACTACCGCAGGCTATCCAACCTTCGGTGGCACTTACAAATTGAATTTTTCCTACCATAGCCGCATCGCCGGAGCCAAGTGGGTTGGTTTGTATTGCCCATTGTGCATGAGCAGTCATGGTCAGTGTAATGAGTGTCATCAAAATCATTGTAAATCTTTTCATGTTGTTGTCAGAGTTTATCGTGCTGACGCCGCACTCTTATTTTGGTTATATATATTTGCGAATAAGCCTGTTACCTATTCTTATTTCTGTTTTTAAACTTCAAAAATAGAAGGATTCAGCTTATTAATCTGGGTTAATATCCTCGAATGCGTAGCATTTTATAAAATGCTACGCATTTTGCGGGGATGAAATCGGATGAGAGACAAGCGTTTTGCGGGGAAAAGCTCGATTTAATGGGCTTATTGAGGGATTAGGGATATAAAAGACAGCTTTGCTTGAGGGTTGTATCGGGGGCTGTATCTTAAGTATGGATTTGTCTGTATTCGGAAGGGGTAATGTTTGTATGTTTCTTGAAAGCTCTGTTAAAGCTGGCTTTACAGGCAAAACCACATTTCTGTGCAACAGCTTCGATGGTGAGGTGTCGCTTCTTCTTGTCCTCTAACAGTGTCAGGGCATATTGGATGCGGTATTCGTTAACAAAATCGTGAAAACTTTTGTCCAATTGCACATTAAGTATGTGTGAGAGGTGATGTTTAGGAATATGGGTACTGAGAGCTACATCGTCTATCGTACAAGTCTCCTGAAGGTATATTTTACTTTGTTCCATCATCATAAGTAGAGTTTGTAAATAACTTTCTGCCAATTCATGAGTAATTCTTAATACCGGTTCTTGAGTCTTAGGCTTTTCTACCACGGCTTGCATAAACAGCCCCGTTCTCCACACGGATTTAATAAACAGATAAAGGAATAAAACATCCATAAAAAGCAACCCGACAAGAGTATTAACCCTGTCGCTGTTTATGATAGTACAGACAGCTATTTTGACAAGAAATAAAATCAATGAAAAATTGAAAAAATAACGAAGCCAATAAATGTCTGTCAGCTTACCATTTATCTCTATGAAGCGAGATTTTTTTAATTGTTTGCGTACCATGCAGAAACAAAGCAAGATATAAATAGTAAGTTGTATGTAAAAAAGAATATTAACCGCATATTCCTGCCATCGGACTTTATCATAATCGGCAAGTATCCAAGTTATTCTGTCCTCAATGGGAAGGGTGGCAAAATAGACTACATATATAATGGCGGGTAGTATTGGTAAAGCATGCGCCCAGGTGCTTAGTTTACCGATAGAATCCGGATATCCAAACAAGCGCCTCACATAAAAATAGATGGAGGGCCCTAACAACATAACAATAATCAACGAAAAGGGATAATAATAAGCAAGATACTGATAGGCATGCAGACTGATAGCATAATTTAGAAATGATAGAAAAAAACCGCAAACAGACATCAATAAAAAAGTAATGGCCAATAAATTATTGACATGCTTCATCGGTGATTTTTTCAGTAGCAACACCAATGAAAAAATCAAAAAGACAAAATCAAAAAAGAGAGAAAAATCTAATAATAGCATGACCTATTTCAATTAGAAACTTCCCTGTAAATATAATTAAAATATACAATTTAACTATTTTTGCATACAACTTGTGAAAACGATACAAAAAAAGACAGTCAAATTGGCCGCCTAAATAGTCTTTCTCAGAAAAGGGGTACCCCGATATTAAAACAATACCGAGGTTTTCGTAAAAGATTCAAGTTGTTAAACAAGTGTTATTCAATTTCCAATAGTTCTTTTCCAAGGTTGTGAATCCCACGGATAATTCTTTCACGCTGTGCTTTCCTTGGATTGCGAATGCCTTGAGCATAATGCCCTAATTGCTTCTCATTTATTCCAGTGAGTTTGCTCAACCCTGTACGAGTAATGATTCCTTCATAATGATGAAGCAATGCCCGTGAATCAAGTTCGAATACAAGATCGTATTCCTCTTGGAATTGTGCCGGTATTTTATCTTCATCTTCTCGCATTGTTTCCAGATGCATTTTGACAGCCTCTTTGTTATACAAAGCAACCTTTCACGCCATCAGATATTGATGAATGCATTCGGCTGTCTGTTTAGCCGAGGCCATGGCACGAACCACCAGACTGGCACCATTGGCGGCATCTCCAGCAGCAAAAATACCTTTGACGGAACTTGCATGCTTGTTATCGGTCGTGACGTTTCCCCGTTTATCATACTTTACACCCATCTCATCCAACAAGCCTTCATGTTCCGGATGAACAAAGCCCATAGCCAGAAGCACCAAGTCGGCCTTTATGATTTCAGTCTTACCTGTTTCCTTCATGATTAAACGACCAGATGCGGCATCTGTAATCCATTCCACTTCTGCAATCTCAACCGCCGTTAAACGACCGCCGTTTCCAATAAAACGTTTTGTTGTAAGACTCCATTTCCTCATACAACCTTCTTCATGCGAAGTTGAATTTTTAAGGATATTCGGCCAGTTCGGCCATGGAGTTTGCGGATTTTCAATAGCTGGCGGCATAGGAAGTATCTCTATTTGAGTAACCTCAATTGCTCCCTGCCTGTTAGCCGTACCCACACAGTCTGAACCGGTATCTCCACCGCCGATAACCAGTACACGTTTATTTTTGGCATTGATTTCTTCACCTTCTATCGGAAAACCGGCCAACTTGAAATTCTGTTGAATCAGAAAATCCAGCGCAAAGTGAACGCCACTTAGTTGACGTCCTTCGATCTGAAGGTCTCTGGGTTTACCAGAACCGATACAAATACAAACGGCATCATTCTTATCCTGTATTTCCGTGAATGACACATTCTTCCCGATTTCTGCATTCGTAACAAACCGGATACCCTCTGCTTCCATCAAAAGGAGACGACGATCAATGATATTTTTGTTCAGTTTGAAATTCGGAATGCCGAAACGCATCAAACCACCTACTTGCGGTGATTTTTCGTATACGGTAACCTCATGTCCATATCGGTTCAGGTTATAAGCTATTGACAACCCGGAAGGACCACTACCAATCACAGCTACTTTTTTTCCGGTACGGACTTTTGGCGGATTGGCTTGTATCCAACCTTCACTATACGCCATTTCTGTGACTGCAGCCTCATTTTCACGTATGGTCACAGCATTGTGCTGAATGTTCAGGACGCAAGATTTTTCACAAAGTGCCGGACATAACCTGCCTGTAAACTCCGGAAAGTCATGTGTCTCAGATAAAACCGCCCATGCCTGTTTCCATTTACCTTTATACAAAAGGTCCTGATATTCAGGCATTTTATTGCCAAGAGGGCAAGCCCAATGACAGAAAGGTACACCGCAATCCATGCACCGGGAAGCTTGCAACATCCTGTCTTCATTGTTCAATGTTTGCTCCACTTCCCCAAAGTCGGTCTTGCGTTCGTGGACGGGGCGATAACCAGCTTCCTTGCGGTCTATTGTCAAAAATGCTTTTGGATTTCCCATATCAATAATCAAATTCTACTTGTGCTATTTTCTTTTTGACGGCTTCAATCTTTTCATCATGAAGCACTTTCTTATATTCTATAGGAATCACTCTTATGAATTTCTCCACATAGTCATTCCAATTTTCAAGGATGTGTTTAGCCTTAGGGCTCTGCGTATAACGATAATGTGCCGCAATGAGATTTCGCAATTCACGGTTATCAGCCATGTCTTCAATCAGTGAAAGTTCAACCATCTGCATGTTGCAGAAATAATCAAAATTCCCATCTTCATCCAATACATAAGCTATTCCTCCCGACATACCTGCCGCAAAATTCCGTCCTGTCTTTCCAAGAACCACGGTCCGGCCACCCGTCATATATTCACAACAATGGTCTCCTGCACCTTCAACGACAGCAGTCGCACCGGAATTACGCACACAAAACCGTTCTCCAACCTGACCGTTTATATAAACTTCTCCGCTGGTAGCACCGTATAAAAGCGTATTTCCCGCAATGACATTGTCGCTGGGATTAAAAATTGTTCCCACCGGTGGTACGACAATGATGCGACCACCGGAAAGGCCTTTACCCAGATAATCATTCGAGTCTCCTTTAAGCATGAAAGTGACACCTTTTGCCAGGAAAGCACCGAAACTCTGTCCGGCCGAGCCCTTGAACGTACAAGAGATGGTATCGTCCGGCAAACCTTCATTCCCATATCGTTTGGCTATCATACCGGAAAGCATGGCTCCAACTGTCCTGTCTGTATTTCTGATTTCACGAATAAACTGTACGGGAGTCTGCTTCTCAAGAGCAGGCCTGGACAGTTTAATCATGGTACGATCCTGAACATCCTCTATTTCATGAATTTGGAATTTTACATTCCGAATAGCCTGTTTTTTGTCCAATACAGGCATATACAGCAACTTCGAAAAATCGAGTTTCTTCATCTTGGGATTGTCAGAATGTTGGACAACTTCCAAAAGGTCGGTTCTTCCAACGATATCATCCAAGCTGGTAAAGCCAAGTGCTGCCAAATGTTCCCGGACATCTTCCGCTAGAAAATGGAAGAAATTGACCAGATATTCATATTTACCGGTAAATCGTTTTCGCAATTCTTCATTTTGAGTGGCTACACCCATCGGGCAAGTATTCAGATGACATTTTCTCATCATGACACAACCCAGAACAATCAACGCGCTGGTGGCAAAGCCAAATTCTTCGGCACCCAACATGGCTGAAATCACAATATCACGACCAGTTTTCAACTGACCGTCCGTTTGAAGGCGAACCTGCCCCCGCAGACCATTCATGACAAGCGTTTGCTGAGTTTCAGCCAAGCCTATTTCGACCGGTAGACCGGCATGTTTGATGGAGCTGGCAGGGCTGGCCCCTGTACCACCCTCTGCACCGCTGATCAGTATCATGTCCGCTTTTGCTTTTGCCACTCCTGCAGCAACAGTGCCTACTCCACTTTCTGAAACTAATTTGACACTGATTCGGGCTACCGGATTGACATTTTTCAAATCAAATATAAGTTGTGCCAAATCCTCAATCGAATAAATGTCATGATGTGGAGGAGGTGAAATCAAGGAAATACCCGGAATAGAATGACGTGTCTTGGCTATCATCTGATCTACCTTATATCCGGGCAACTGTCCACCCTCCCCGGGTTTTGCACCCTGAGCCACCTTTATCTGTATTTCATCGGCGTTCACCAGATATTCGGCTGTAACGCCAAAACGGCCTGATGCAACCTGTTTGATGGCACTGCGTATACTTGTTCCGTCTGCACGAGGTTTGAACCGCTCCGGATCTTCCCCTCCCTCACCCGTATTGCTCTTGCCCCCGATGGTGTTCATGGCCATAGCCATAGCCTCATGTGCTTCACGACTGATAGAGCCATACGACATAGCACCGGTTACAAACCGTTTCATGATGTCGGAAGCTGGTTCAACTTCACCGAGATTTACAGGCTGTTTTGCCTCCTTGTATGTCAGAAAGTCCCTCAAAAAGATGGGATGTCCTTTCTGGTCGACAGCTGCAACATATTCTTTGTATTTTTCGTAGGAGCCGGTCTTGGTGGCAATCTGCAAACGGGAAATCGTCTCCGGATTCCAGGCATGAAGCTCACCGTTTTTTCTCCAGGAGTAAACCCCATTATTGACCGGATCTTTTAAATCATCCGTTCCAAAGCCCTGTTTATGCATCATGATGGCATCTCGTGCAATATCGTCAAGCGTAATGCCGCCGATTTTTGAAGTAGTTCCTTCAAAATAACGATGCAGCACATCGGAGCTGATACCTACCGCTTCGAAAATCTGAGCACCACGATAGCTTCTTAAAGTTGATATACCCATTTTTGAGAGCACTTTGAGCAACCCCTTGTTAACGGATTTGATATAATGCCTTTCGGCTGTCTCATAATCGGATTGTATCTCCTTGTTTTTCACAAGGTCATTCAGAACGGCAAATGCCATGTAAGGATTGACGGCTGTGGCACCATAGCCAAACAACAAGGCAAAATGCATAATTTCGCGAGGTTCGGCACTTTCAACCACAATATCTATCTGCATGCGCTTCCGGCATTCAATCAAATGATGGTGGACGGCCGAAACAGCCAAGAGCGAAGGAATGGCCACCATTTCTTCGTTAACGCCCCTGTCGGTTAGAATCAAATAATTATTTCCGTTCTCAACAGCTTCTTCCGCTTTGACACAAAGGTCGTTGACCGCTTTCTCAAGTGCGGCTGCTCCACCGGATAAAGAAAAAAGCATAGGCAATTCAACGGTTGAGAAGCCTTTATAACGAATATTTTTCAACAAATCAAATTCTTTGTTGGTGATAACAGGGCTCTTCAACTTAACCACCTTGCAATATTCAGGACTCGGCTCAAGCATGTTTGCTTCATGGGATCCCAAAAAGCAAGTCAGAGACATGATCAGTTCCTCACGTATAGGATCAATCGGCGGATTTGTCACTTGCGCAAACAATTGCCTGAAATAGGAAAATAATCGCTGTGGCTTATCAGATATGACTGCTACAGGAGTGTCGTTTCCCATAGAAGAAGTAGGTTCCTTTCCCTCAAGAGCCATCGGTATGATCAACCTTTCTATATCTTCCTTACTGTAACCGAAAGCTTGCATATAAGCCTTCAGATCCGGCAAATCCGTCTTAATTTCCCTACCGGAGGAAATACTTCCAAGATTAATCCTGAACTTTTCAAGCCATTCACGATATGGATAAGCCGTAGCGATTTCCTGTTTGAGTTCAGCATCGTATTGAATCTTATGGGTAACAGTATCAACCATCAGCAATTTACCTGGTTTCAAACGACCTTTTTCACGAATTTCACTGGCAGGAAACGTCTGAACACCGGTTTCAGAAGCCACAACCATGACATCATCGGTCGTAATGAGATAACGGGCAGGTCTCAGACCATTTCTGTCCAACGTTCCGCCGGCATACCTGCCATCGGAAAACAATAAGGTTGCAGGGCCATCCCATGGCTCCATCATCGTGCTGTAATATTCATAGAAAGCCTTTAGATTGTCCGGAATCGGATTTTTGTCGTTCCATGAATCAGGGACCAACATAGACAAGGCCTGAGGCAAACTCATACCGGACATCACGAGAAACTCCAGCATATTGTCAAGAGACGCAGAATCACTCATGCCAGGCTGCAAAACCGGATAAAGGTCTTCCATATTGCCGAGCAACCCTGACTTCAGAACACTCTCTCTGGCCTGCATCCAAAAACGGTTTCCCTTGATGGTATTGATTTCACCGTTATGTCCCAAAAAGCGGAATGGCTGCGCCAAATCCCAGGTAGGAAAAGTATTGGTACTGAACCGTGAATGAACAAGGGCTATGGCTGAGGTAAAATTGGGATTGGTCAGGTCCGGGAAATAGTCCCTAAGTTGAACGGAACTTAACATACCCTTGTAAACCATCCTTTGAGAAGAAAGGCTGACAATGTAAAAATTGCGCTTTTCTGAAAGTGTTGATTGTATGATCAACTTTTCAACCTTTTTTCGAGCGATGAAAAGTTTTCTTTCCAAATCTTCGGACTTTTCCGAACCTGTGACAACAATCTGGCGTATCATCGGCTCATTTGATCTGGAAATTTCACCCAAAATGTCACTGTTCACAGGTACATCCCTGACCGCCAGAAGATTCAAACCTTCAGACTTCAATACGGACATCAAAATATCCATACAGAGATCGGCTTCTCCCTTGATTTTTGGGAAAAAGACCAAACCGGTACCGTAGTGACCTTTTTCCGGTACAGGAATACCTTGCAAAAGAATGAATTCATGAGGTATCTGTATCAAAATGCCAGCTCCATCACCTGTTTTGTGATCCGCACCTTCGGCACCTCTATGCACCATGTTTTCCAACACTTGCAGACCACGTTCTACAATATCATGTGTTTTTTCTCCGGTAATTCGCAC
>Ga0265294_10005646_pt1 | contig 15238 bp, 12 predicted proteins | sample MunlanPumphouse3_FD_192504 | JGI IMG/M metagenome (GOLD analysis project Ga0265294, IMG submission 192504) | Groundwater microbial communities from a municipal landfill in Southern Ontario, Canada - Pumphouse #3 | ecosystem: Environmental > Aquatic > Deep subsurface > Groundwater | place... | reverse complement strand
TTTTCAATATTTTGGAAAAATTAATCAATCCAGCGGGAGCAAGCATTTCCTCGGTCCTTTGTTCAGTATATTCTAATGAAGAATCTCTGCTTGCTGAAGATAAATTTTCTTCCGGCCTATCTATTGGCTCAACCGCACCAAAACCGGAAGTATTTTTAATAATTATTCCTAAAAAGGGAACAAAGGTATTCGCGGCGGATAAAATGTTTTTGATTTGTTCCGCAGCGGCCATTGGCGACAACTTAGTGACAATTTTAATCATTTCTTGGCCCGAAAGATACTCTGGCAGCGCCTCGTTCGCAAAAATAAAATAAGAATCAACCGGAATTTCTCCGCTAATCACTGATGAAAATATTTTTGGCGCCTTGGCCTGTCCTCCTTCTTCGGTGTTTTTTTCCGTTTCCACGTCGGCGGCATTAGCTTCAACATTTATTATTTCATGATTATTTCCATGCTTATAAACCAAAAGCGCGCGATTGCGACCGAAGCAGGAAAAATGAAGTTTATCATCGTAGACCACCCCAAGCGTTATACTAATATCCTTGGCAACAATTTTTATCTTTTCCTCAATTAAAAAATCATTCAATTGTTTATTTATTTTAGTAATTGCGGCCTCAAAAATATTTTCAATTTTTAATCCCTCGACTTTATCACGAAGCAATATTTTTTCATCGTTATAATAATTATCTTCCACCGCGTCAATCAAAAAATCAAAAATCTTTTGTCCGTCTGATTTTTTCCCGGATATCTCTGCCAATAGAAAAACCTTTCCGGCCAAGCCCTCTCTGGTAGTATCCGGTTGGGCGACATAAACATCATTTAATCCGTTTCCTTTACCGGAATTTAATATTATAGAAGAAATTTTATTATACATAAGCAAAATATCAAACAAAAAGCATCCTCTCTCCGTTTGACTGTTAACTCTATATATTATACTATAAATCTGTAAATAAACAAATATGCTTAGCGCTCTTTTCGGCTCAACCTTACGGGCAAAAATACTGAGCACCTTGCTTTTGCACCCCGAAAAAAAATATAATCTTCAAGAATTAGCCGTGAATCTAAATTTGTCGGTTAATTTAACGCGTCGGGAATTAGAAAATCTTACCGCGATGGGAATAGTCAAAGAAGAGGAAATAAAAGAGGAAAAAACCAAAATTGAAAAAATAAAAGCTAAGAATAAAAATAGGACTCTCAAAAAACCAACTAAAAAATCTAGTTTATATAATGCCAACGAAAATTTCCTTCTTTTTTCGGAGATCAAATCGTTATTCGTTAAAGCGCAAATACTATCAAGCCAAAAACTTTTGGAAAATTTACAAAAAACCGGCCAAGCAAAATTTTTGGCTTTAACCGGATCATTCACCAATTATCCGGAAGCACAAACTGATATTTTAATCGTCGGAAAAATCAAGCGTTCAAGTTTTTTAGACTCAATAAACGAATTAGAGAAAGATTTAGGACGGGAAATCAATTTTACTATTTTGTCGGAAAGAGAATTTGATTATCGCCGGCAAATCATGGATATTTTTTTATACAATATCCTGGAAGGGAAAACAATAGTCATCTTGGATAATTTAGGGAAAAAACAATCCTCGCCACAAAATATTGAAAATGAATAAAAAAATAAATATGAAATTACTGCAAAAAATTTTAAAATCAATCTGGTTCTTCCTTAAATATGGAATTTTGATAACTATTGCAGGATTAATAATAATTTTAATTTTAATCAGTAGCGCCTATAAAGATTTAAAAAACGCCGGTACTGCGGCGTTATCCGGAAAAACCGAAGCAACAAAGGCGGCATATGCCGCTGTCGAAAGAGATTGGGCGGCAAGTTTAAACAGCGCCCAAAAATCCAGCCAAAGTTTTTCTTTGTCTTTAGAAAGTTTGGAAAAAGCTCGCAAGAACCCCACGATTAAAAAATTAAAATTGCTAAACAAGCAAATTAACGATTTAGAATATCTAGTTAAAACCGGAGAAATAATCAGTCGTTCAATTATAAATACTATCCCGATTGCGGAAGGACTCGACAATATTTTAACTGCTTCTCCGAATCGTAATTTTTCCGATTTACCAGTAGAAGAAAAGGGGATATTTTTAAAATTGGTTTATGAATCGGAACCGGAATTGAACGGTTTAAAAGCAAATCTGAATCTGGCCTTATTAAATCTGGAAAAAATAAATAAAATCGGCATTCTTTGGCCAGTCTACAAACAAATAAGCGATATCAAAGAAGAACTAAGGCAAGCAGTATTTTTAATGGATAAAACCGCTATTCTGGTTAAATTATTGCCGGCCATTGCCGGATATCCGGAATCCAGCCGCTTTCTGTTAATAATGCAAAATAATGACGAGTTAAGACCGAGTGGTGGCTTTATCGGAGTCTACGGAATACTAGAAACCAAGAACGGAGAAATAATTTCTCTAAAAACCGATGATAGCTATCACTTAGATATGCCTGCGTCCCTGAACGACTGGAATATGGAGCCGCCGGCACCGATTAAAGAATACTTAAAAGTAAAAAAATGGTATCTGCGCGATGCCAATTGGTCGCCTGATTGGCCGACCTCGGCTCAAAAAATAGAAGAAATATATAATGGTGAAACTATTTCAATCGGGCAAGAAGCAGAAAATTTTACCGGCTTAATCGCTATCACACCCGATTTAATCGCCGATTTCATAAAATTAGTCGGCTCCATTACGGTCAATGGCGATACTTATGATTCAGAAAATTTCCAGCCATTGCTACAATATAATGTTGAAGTCGCCTACAAAGAGCAGGACATCTCTTCCTGGGATAGAAAAAATATTATCAATGAATTGGTCAGAGAATTAAAGGTTCGCTTATTTAATCTACCAACCGATCATTTGGGCGAGTTGCTAAAAATAATTGACAAAGGCATCATCGCCAAAGACATCCAAATATATTTTAAGAATGGTGATTGGCAAAATTTTAACAGAGAACTCGGTGCCAGCGGCGAAATAAGAAAAACCGAAAATGACTACTTAATGGTTGTTGATGCTAATCTCGGCGCTTTTAAAAGCGATGCCGTTGTAAAAAAGAAAATAAGCCATACAATATCAAACGGAAACGACGGATTAAAAGCTTCCGCACATCTTAACTATCGCCACGAAGGAGATTTTGACTGGCGGACAACCCGCTATCGTAGTTATACCCGGATATACGCTCCTTTGGGCAGCAAATTTATCTCTCTGGAAGGACTTGATATAAATTCGGCCGGTTTAAGCATTGAGGACGATAAAAATTTGGATAAAACAATTTTCGGTTTTTTCTGGACAACCGAACCGGGAACAATACAAAATGTAACCGTCAATTATCTTTTACCGGAAAGAATAAAAGAAAAATTTTCTGAAGGAGATTATCGATTATTGGTACAACGACAATCCGGATCTAGAATTGAAGGGCTACAAATCATCGTTAATGATTTACGAAAAAAACCGCAAATTATTGACAGTAATCTCGATACTGATAAATTTTTTGAATTTAGTTCGAAATAAAGGATAAAAATAAAAAATAAACAAAAAAGCAGATAAGCAAAATCTGCTTTTTGATTTTAATATTTTTGGCTTATTTTAAATTAAAAATACTATAATTAGTTAATATTGACAAAAATATATAAGTATGATAAAATAAACGGTCAAAGTATATTTGATTGTTGTTTAACAAAAAGAGTATAAACCAAAAAATACATAAAGATGAAACAGTTAATAATGGCGGTAATGGTATTGGCCATAGTTCCTATCTCAATAAAAGGCCAAGTGAGCGTTCACAATCAGCAATCAGATAAAATTTTGATTGCGGCGGCAGGGAATTCCAAAATAATTAATCCGGGAACCTCTGCTTTTATCTCCTGGCTTCCGGCAAACGGAACAGCGACATTCATGCTTAGTTATTATAATTCGAGCATGGTAAAAACTGATATCGGCAATGTTAGTAGGCCGATAGAAAACGGGAAGATTATCATCAACAGTTACGATCAGACAATCGTTCCTGTTAGAAGCGGTCCCGACACCGATAACCTAACAACTGTTAATCATCAATTAATCCCGCAGGAAGATTGTTGGAGCACAGTTGAAGTTCAAGTTAAAAATGCTAGTTCTTATCGCTGGATTGCTCTAGGCGCTCCATTTAACGGACTTTCCTTGAAAGCCGGACAAAGTTCTCCTAGCAAAATAAAAGTCTGTACTAAGGAGTACATTTTTGCTGTAAAATTCAATCAAGAAAGCGACGATTCCAGCTCTGGAAGGGAATATTCCTTCGCTGTTATAGACAAAATTGTTGCCGAAGGAGATGAAAAAATTGAAATTACGGATCATGATCTTTTGGCCGAAGCCGAAAAAAGTACAAAAAAAATCATCAGGAATAATTTCAGCAAGGATTTTCTGGTAATGAACGGGCCAAATAAAGGTCGGGTAATTGGAGCAAATTCTCCAACCAAGTTGAAGTTAGACATCGGATGGAATGTCCTCTGCCTGCAATACAAAAACGTTCGCGACCAACCGGTTCAAGCAACATTATTGGTTTTATGCAACGAAACTCCGCGACCAATGGTCATAATGGAAAAAAAGTCTGTTCGGTCTTCAGAAAATCCCGATGGGATTTCCTTCGACAACTGGACCCCGCCAAAAAAATAGACGGCGGGAGAGCATAAAAAGGGTGGAACAACTACCCTTTTTTTATTTTTTATTGGTATTGACTAAATTCTAAAAATATTATATAATAATCAGTCAAATAAGTTTTGCTCTTTGTCAAAAAAATAACAAAAACCAAATAAAACTCCAAAAAATGAAAAAGACGATTATTCTTTTGTTTCTCGCCGCGATGTCGCTAGGCGCTAGCGGACAGAAAGTCAAAACTGCCGTCTATTGGACCTCTTCCCGAATGTATCGAGGAGATGCCGACAGCTTGGCGCGTTTTGACCTAGTTATTGTTGACTTGGAAAATATGGTCAACAATTATGACTCACTCCTCAAAATGAAACGGATTAACCCTGGGATAAAGCTGATTGCCTACAGCAACCCAATGGAAATATTCGAGCCAAGGATGGATTGGCGACCACTCCAAAATGCTTGGAGCGAAGAACTTTATTCTAAATATTCCGGCTGGTTTTTAAAAACCGGGAAAGGGAAAAAGGCAATTTTCTGGAAAGGAATGATAATGCTGAATTTATCTTCTTCCTGTCCAAAAATAAATGATTTAACCTATGGGGAATGGATGGCTGATTTTTTGATTAAAAATGTTTTTTCCGACAAGATCTGGGATGGCTATTTTATGGATAATTCCGGAGGAAATATTTCCTGGGTATACTCAGGAAAAAAAGAACAGATCGACATCGATGCTGACGGTCAGGCAGACGCGGATACTATTATTGATCTTAATTGGTCCGAAGGAATTGAACATTTTCTAAAAAAAATTCGCGATGCCAAGGGGCCTGAATTTATAATGATTGGCAACAAGGGTAGCGTTGAATTCGAAAAAATTCTAGATGGAAAGATGTTTGAAGAGTGGCCCAATGATTATCTGGGAGATAAGCGTGACGGAGGATGGTACCAATGCATGGCCAACGCCAGCAAAACCGGCCCCTACACAATTTTCCAGGCAAATGCGCAAAATTTAAAATTTGCTGTCGCTAGCGCATTGTTATTGGATAACATTTATGTAGCAGTGGAACAAAATAATCGTTTTTTCTATCCAGAATTTCGAATCAATCTAGGAAGAGCCGATATTCCGATTTCACGAAAATTTGAAAACGGAATAATAGAGGTTAATCCCTCTCAACGCGAAGGAGAAATCTTTATTAAAAAAGACTAAACAAAAAGGCCGTCCCGAACAAATCGGACGGCCTTCTTTTATAAATAATTTTAGTGTATTATTAAACATATGACAGAATTACTAATCATTTCCGGATTTATAATGGCTTTAGTCGTTTTTTTGGCTTGGCCAAAAATTGGTCTATATACTTTAGCTCTTTGTCTGCCGGCTATCGGTTGGAGTTTTAATATTCGAGGATTTATTTTGCCCCCAGCAGACTTCATCGCCCTGGCAGTATTAACGGCTTTTCTTATTCGACTCATTTATCAAATATTTTTTAAAGTATCAGAACCAATAAAATTAAAATGGCCGCTTTTTCTGCCATTCTTCATTTTTTTAACAATAGGCGCCCTATCTTCTTTGCTGTCTGACAATATCTCTTATTCTTTGTGGTATTTAATCCGCTGGCCGCTATTTTTATATTTTGCCTATATTCTTGTTCCTTATAATCTGATAACAAACGGCCGCTTGTTAAAAAAAACAATTATTGCCTTAACTATCGGTTCTTTATTGATATTAATCAGCGGTTATCTATCGCTTTATGGACAAGATTGGCGTGACAGTTTTTTCCGTCTTAAATCAATTGCTTGGTTTGGAGTCTTTCCTTTTGGCGAAAACCACAACCTCATCGCCGAATTTCTTAATGTTGGAGCTTTTTTATTATTAACATTAAAAGATTTTACAAAAAATGCCCGAACCAAACGTTGGTGTGATATCGCTTTTATTTTATCCACTCTGGGAATAATTCTAACTTTTTCACGAACAGGATGGATAACTCTATTTCTACAAACAATTATTTATATCTGGTATAAATCATCCGGGCGTTTTCGTTCAACTGCCATTTTTGCTTCTTTAGGAATTATTATTATTATGGCCCCCCTATTCTGGAAAATGACTCAATTACAAAAAGATAATGTAAGTTCAACGGAAAACAGAATATTGCTAACCGAAATATCTCTTAAAGCTTTTCAAGAACGGCCCTATCTGGGTTTCGGCAGCGGTTCTTATATTAATTTGGTCAAGGAAAATATTCGTTTTACAGCAAAATACGGCGAACCAATAGATTCCCATGGAATGATTCAAAAAGTCTTGGCGGAAAACGGGATTTTTGGATTAGCCGCTTGGCTATTTATTTTAGTCTATCTGCTTAAAACCGGCTATCAAGCTATATCCCGCTATCGTCAAGAAAACCCTTGGATATTGCCTCTAACCATCGCGGCAGCCGGGGGCCTATTTTTTCAATTTTTCAACACTTCTTATTATAAAGGTAAAGTTTGGTTGCCGATTGCCATTTTTCTTATTGCCGTTAAACTGTTGAAAAAAAAGTATCAAACCAAAATCGAAGCAAAAAATTAATATGAAAATATCAACTAAAATAAAAGTCGCCCATATTATGCCCGCCCTGGGAAAGGGCGGAGCAGAGCGAGTTGTCGTGGATTTGCTTCTCAATTTGGATCGTTCAGTTTATGAGCCCATACTCATTCTTTTTAAGGAGGGCGGGGAATGGATAGCAGAGCTCACGGCCGAAAATATTCCGGTCGTCATATTAAAAAAAACAAAAAAAATCGATTTGTTTAACTTCTGGAAAATACTGAAAACTTTAAAAAAATTCCGACCGCAAATAGTCCATACTCATCTGGGCGGCGATTTCTATGGACGATTGGCGGCAAAAATAATCAACACGCCGCTAATCCTGTCCACCGAACACAATATCAATAAAGATGAAAATATTATTTTTAGCTTTTTTAAACAATTAGCAATTAAAATCAGCGGCAAAAAAGTTGTTGCGGTATCAGAAGCGGTAAAAAAAGATGCTATTTCTCGTTATAATTTAAAATCTGAAAATATCACAGTTATTCTTAATGGAGTAGAAGTAGATAAATTTCTAAAAATGGCTAAAAATCACCAGAATAATTCAAAAGAGATAAATAAGCACCAAACCGTTTTCTATGGCACCATGGGCCGTTTAAGCCCTCAAAAAGGGCATCTAATCCTGCTTGAGACCTGGAAAAACCTCAAAAATGAAGCCGATTGTTCCATTGCCGGAACCGGCCCCTTGAAGCGAGCGTTAATCCAAAAAATCAAAGAGGAAAATCTGGAAAATAAAGTAAAACTTATCGGCCCGGTTTCTGATCCGGCCGCTTTCTTAAATTCTCTTGATGCTTTCATTTTTCCTTCTATTTGGGAAGGGCTGGGAATTGTCTTGTTGGAAGCTGGACTAATTGGTTTGCCAATCATTGCCTCGGAAGTGGATGGTATAACCGAGATAATCAATAACAACAACGGCTGGCTGGTTCCGGCGAAAAATCCAAAAGCTCTCGCCGATAAGATTGATTGGCTGAGCGCAAACCTGGACAATGAATTAGTTATCGCGAAAACCGAAAAATTGAGAAATGACATTATTAATAATTTTGATATCAAAAAAATTACCGAGAAATACCAAGAACTATATCAAAAATTATTACTCTCCGAAAAATAATCCGATTCTAAAAATATGAAAATACTTCAGGTTAATAAATTCTACTATCCTCGCGGAGGAGCCGACAAATATTTTTTGTGGTTGAGCGAAGCTTTGGAAAAAGCCGGACATCAAGTTGCCGTTTTTTCGATGGATCATCCTAAGAATATAAAAACAAGTTGGAGTTCTTATTTTGTTTCCCGAATCAGTTTTAATGAAGGCGGTTTCAAAAATAAACTAAAAACTCCTGGACGAGTTATTTACAGCTTTGCGACAAAAAAGAAGTTTAATCGCTTAATCAAAGATTTTAAACCGGATATTATTCATATTCATAATATTTATCACCATCTTTCACCTTCTATTTTGGATGTAGCTGCCAAACACAAAATACCGGTAGTAATGCATCTCCATGATTATAAACTGATTTCTCCCGATTATAATTTATTAGACAACAATATTTCAGAATCGGGTAAAATAAATATTAAGAAATATTATCGCTATCTGTTTGGAAAAGCTGTAAAAAATTCCCGTTTGGCGACCGGGCTGGCAGTTTTAGAGATGTATCTTCATCACTCTGTTTTAAAAATATACCGTCGAAACATTTCCATATTAATCGCCCCCAGCCGTTTCATGAAAGAAGCGGTTATCGCCGCCGGTTGGCCGGAAAATAAGATAAAAATTGTCTATAATCCTTATAGCCCAGACCTAAAAGCAAGGGATCTATCCGACAAGCAAGCCGCTAAAAACTATTTATTATATTTCGGTCGTTTAAATTTTGAAAAGGGAATCGCAACTCTTTTGGAAGCAGCTGCCATTACAAAAGAAAAAGTAATGATAACCGGGATTGGCCCGGAAGAAAAGAAATTAAAAGAATTGGCTAAAAAATTAGGGGTTAAAGCAGAATTCACCGGTTTTAAATCAGGCACCGAATTATCAGCGATAATTCAAGGAGCAAAGGCGGTCGTTATTCCCTCAATTTGGCCGGAAAATATGCCCCTAAGCTTATTGGAAGCTATGAACCTAGGAAAGATTATCATCGCCTCCAGAATCGGCGGCTTGCCGGAAATGATTGAAGATGAAAAAACAGGATTATTATTCAAACCCGGAGATGCTAATGATTTAGCACGACAGATTAAAAATTTAAGTTATAAAAACCAAACCGAAATCATCCGAACGGTCATTGAAAAAGTCAAAAAATTAACACCAAATAATAACCTTAATCAAATAATTGAAATCTATAAATATGTCCTTGGCTTATAAAATTTCCGGCTTAAATCGTCAACGCAAATATCAAAAATTTTTAAAATATTTGGGGCCAACATCGAACACGACTATCCTAGACGTCGGTTTTAATGCCGAGGAGTATAGTGCCGGTGATAATTTCTTAGAAAAAAACTACCCCCATCCTGAGAACATAACTGCTCTGGGGATTGATAATCCGGAACAATTTCTAATTCGCTACCCAAAGGTAAAAGCACTGGTGTACAATGGGAAATCTTTCCCGTTCCAAGACAAAGAATTTGATATTGTTTGGTCAAACGCCGTCCTGGAGCATGTTGGATCGCATAATGAACAACTTATATTTTTGAAAGAAGTCAATCGAGTGGGAAAAAGCTTTTTCATCACTACTCCCAATAAAAACTTTCCGATTGAGGTTCATACCAGGACTCTTTTTCTGCACTTTCTGCCCAAAAGAATATTTGATTCTTACCTTAAATTAATCGGGAAAGAGTGGGCGAGCGGTTCTTACATGAATTTGCTGACAAAAAAGAGATTAATCGATCTTCTTGCAAAAGCGGAGATAAAAAACTATACAATAATAGAAAATCGTTTAGGCGGACTAACAATTGATTTCGCCATCTTTAAAAAATAATCGAGAATGTCAACAAAAAACCCCGGATTATCCGGGGTTTTTTGTTTTAGCCAGGGTATAGATTATTTAGTAATATTGATGTGAAAATCAATGCTATAAGAAAGTCGAGAATTATCTCCGTCAACTTTAATGTCAACATGACTTACTGTTGAAGATGGAACGACTAAATCTTGACTGAAACGACCACGATAATCGGCTTGACCATTAATCTTAGTGCCGGCAAAATCAATCGATAGTTTCTCATTCGGATAGAAGCCGCCGCCGTTCAAAGTAATTAAAGAAGACGGGGAAGCCACATTTCGATCTAAACTCAAGTATAGATTTTCGATTGAAGTACTATCAGCTTCTTCCGTAGCTTGATAACTGGCGAGTTTGTTTAATTGGTCATCCAAAACTAAAATACTGGAATTATTGAAAACCACAACCCTATCACCACCGGTATAAACAACACTCAACCCCATGGCCCAACCGCCCGCGCCAGACATTTGAACTGTTTCCTGAGAGACGGCCAACTCCATGGTATCTTTGTTTAATTTAACAACTCCCAAGCCATTGGAAAAATAAACAAAATTGCTATGGCCGGAAGCCGCTGCATCATAACCCTGATAATCGAGATGACGGAAGCTGCCCAAAAGACGGCCACTCAGATCAAATTTCTTAAAGTAATAATCATCGCATAAATATAACTTTCCATCTTCGCTTTGATAAACTTTATGATTATCATTTTTATTTTTATAATTCAAGGCAATTTTCGGAAGTTCGGTGCGATTTTCAGAATCATAAATTGTTAAATAATCACCCTGGATATTAGTAATGTAACGATCATTATTAGCACGAACGTTATAAGGGTTCTGTTTATTAACAACCGGATGACTGTCAATAGTATCGAATATTCCACTCTTCCAAACCTTAACGCTCTTATCGCTAATAGTCACGACATTATCACCAAATTTATCAACCCTGGTGTACCACTCCCAAGAACTATTCTTTTTCTCGGCAACCAACTCAACATTATTACCGTTGACTTGATATTTATAAAGCGTAAAGCCGCTCACCGCATAAACAAACAATTTATTATTTTCCGCGGAAAATTTGGCATCATAAAAATTATCATAGCGGCCGAAACGCGTATCAAACGGCTTGATCTTACCGATAAGAGACAGGGCTTCCCCGTCTAGACGTAAAACCTCCAAACTGCCGGTATTAGCCGAAACAACATAAACTTGGTTATTAAAACCAATTGCGTCGCCGGAATAATACGATTTAACCTTACTTTGACTCTGGCTTGCTATGGCGAATACCGCCAATAAAACAATAAATGCCAGGAAAACCATCTTTTTCATATTTTTTTAATTATTTTTTAGCTAATATTATATAAATTTTATGATAACTTTAATTATTCATATAATTATATAGAATTTTTAGAAAAATGTCAATAGTAAAATGGCCGCTAGGTATTGACAAAAAAATTTATTTATATTAGAATGTATTAATACCTAAAAATAGGTTAATAAAAAAATATGGAATTTTTAGATTTTATAAAACTACTGAAAAAGAAAAAAGGCACTTTTCTGACAATAGTTTTTATTGGGGCGATATTAACTATTTTAATATCTTTAATCAATCCTTTAAAATATAGCGCTGAATCTCGCTTGCTTTTAATTCAGAATTCGAATGAAAATGATCCTTACGCCTTATCAAAATCAAATGAATATTTAAGTGGCTTATTAGCCGAAGTTGTTTATTCTGGTTCTTTTTATGATTTAGTAATGACTTCCCAATATAATATTGACAAAAATTACTTTTCCGGGAATTATAATAAACAATTGAAACAATGGAACAAAACTGTTTCCGCAAAAACATATAGCAACACCGGTATAATTGAGATTAATGTTTATCATGTTAATCCTTATCAAGCACAACAGATTGCTTTAGCAGTTAACGATATAATTGTAAATAAAAATTCCAACTATCAGGGAGGGAATCAGGCAGTAAGAATCAATATTATTGATCAGCCCTTAATTTCCGGTTATCCAGTAAAACCAAATCTGATAATGAATTTTTTCCTATCGATTATCGGGGGAGTTCTGATATCTTTATTCTATGTTTATCTTTTTCCGGAAGAACGATACGATTTAAAGCTATGGACAAGAAGAAAGAAGAATAAGATTGGCCATGCTATAAAGATCGATTAAAATTTTGTAATTAATAAATTGACATAATTATTAACGAAACTTAACAAATAATCTCAGGAGGAGATTCATATGAAAATAACACTGATATCCATGATGCTGTTGATTCTCTCTTTGACGACTTGGTCTCAAGAAGAATCCTTTAGAAACCGATTCAACCTCTCCGCTTTCGGCGGCTACTTCGCTGAGCAGCGAAATGCTAATAACAACGGGGAAAATTACGGAATTTATGCCGATTTTATGGTTTTAAAAACCTGGAGCGGCTGGAATTTGGGTCCCTATGTAATCTGGGGAAACAATGGTTTTATTAAAAACATGATTCCGTACGAATCTCAAAGCCGAGAACTCGGAGGAGGTATAAACATCGGTTATTATTCAGAGTATTTCTCAACATCCAGACAAATATTTATTGGTCTTGGCCTGGGCTACAAATACCTTGAAGAAAATGCCGAAAGCATAATTCCCGGAGGACCCAATATGGGTCATTATACCGGAGAACAAATCGACCGTATTGGTCTAGTTTCGATTAATGGAAATCTTATGAAAAATTCCTGGACAACAAATCCGCAACTTTTCCCGAGAATCCAATTAATCGCAAGCTTCCAATTACCATTAACGGCTAAAAAAACCGCGTATTGGAATGAGGAAGCGATACCTGACTCAACCTATTCTCCCTGGGACAAAACTTTTCTTGATGTTTTATTGAAACAAAGTATAGTTGATTGGTCGTGGGGAGAAAAAATGTATTGTTCACCAAAAGCGATATTTTATTACAGCTACTCTTTTGGGGCCGGTTTTAATACCCGCAATACTTACGCCGCCGGACTAGAACTTGCTTGGCATCGTCCAGGCAAAGATGATTTCTTATCTTGCAATCTGACCTACAGATTAAAGGATATGCCCGGAAAACAAAGTTTTACTTTTGGAATTAATGTAAATTTAGGATCACTAATCAGCAAATAAACCAAAAAACAGAAGAGATGAAAAGGATGAAATTGTTTTCGGTAATATCAATAGTTATTGTTATTGCCGCATTTGCCTCTATTACAACTTCTTGTAACAGGGAGGCAGAAAATAAAAGTGAAGCTGTTAAAATCCAAAAAAGCGAAATAGAGCTTTTAATGGATGAAAAGGCCAGAATTGCCGCAGACCTTCAATTCGCAGCTGACGCAGAAGCCAAGCTAAAAAATGACCTTAGAGAATTGGAGAAAAAGGAACAAGAAATTCTCGGTCAATTTAGTATTGTCCAAGAAAAGGATGCGGAAATTGCGAGTCTTAGGAAAGCTCTGGAGGCGAAAAAAAAATCTACCACTTCGACCGCTCAACTAAGAAAATGCCAAAAAGAACTTGCGGCGAGTAAAGAACAAACGGAAATTCTGAAAAAACATTTAGCAACAGCCGTTGGATTAAATCCTGACGCCTCAACTTCTGCGACCCTTAACCGCATTCCTTCAACTGGAGGAAATATGCCTGCCGTAGAATTCTGTATTCACCTAGGAGCGGGAAAATACTGGCCTCACATTGCAATAGATCGCGGAACTAATTTTGCCGAAGCAGTTAGGAATGGCCCGGGTACTGGTTTTAATTTAAAGGTCTCAAATCGCACTTCTGATCTCACGGGCGATTATGGTGTGACCGAGGACGGAACAATATACGCGAAAGCAACCCAACTCGAACCATTTGCTCAAGCTGGTGCCGCCCCAGAAATAATAGCCGATATGACCGGCTGGCAGCTAAAAAGCATGACAAAAACCGGAGATTATTACATTTGGCACCAATAAGCCAAAAACTCCAAAAAGAACCAAACCCTTGCCAAAAAGCAAGGGTTTTTTATTTACCAAAATTTAATAAAACAAAATAAATAAAGAAGGCCGTTGTTAAGAACAACGGCCTTTTTTTGATTGGACGATTACTTGTTTGAAGTCGTCGCCAAACCGATTTTTATTGTCTGAAAACTAGAATCATAGTAGCCAGACTGGCTCATATTCGAGCTGAATGTCATCGGGTCAGACATTTGTGGTCCAAATTTAAGGATTAATTGATAATCCATCGGCATATCAGCATAAGCTAGTTTTATTTGTCCCCAATTTTCAAATCCCGGAAGAGCTGATTGGCTAATCGCTGAAGACCAAATTCCAACACTATCTTGAATAACAATAAAGGGCTCCAAACTGGAAAATCGCGCCAAATTATTGGTATACAAAGTTAAAGAATCGGTACCTTGATCAAATCTGACTACAGCATCCGCGCCGGAATCTCCAGATTCTCCCGGAAGATTCACTATTACTGTGCTAGCGTTGGTAATAATATTTCCATTAATATCCATTCGAAGCTTGGCCAAAGTCGGATTTAAAGTATCGACAAACTCTCCCCAAAACGAACCCCATCTTTGCTGGCCGTCATCAATCCTACCCACTCCAAGTTGGTAATCCCCTGGCGCTAATATCATTCGAACAGCGACAAACTTAGCAATATCATTCGGATTTGTCGGCAAGGCCAATGTATCATTTATTATATAGTAATTGGTGTCTGCCGGAGCAATCAAGGTTGGAACCCAAGCCGGACTCGTAATATCTCCGATATAGAAAAATTCACCGTTGAATCTCATGGCAACTTTATTAAAGGCAATCACCGCCCGGAATAATCCGCCGCCCAAATCGGTGGTAGAAATAACTTTTATGGCCGGTGCTCCGTCCAACGAAGGAAAGATTTGAACAGAAATTATTCGTTGGTAAGTTTGGTCATCCTGATCAATCGCAAGTAATCGCACCTCTTCAACGGTAAAAAATTCTCCGGTGAAAACATGGCTAATCGATGCGCCGTAAGCAGTGCTTCCATCAGCAAAGGTCCATTGCCAGGTAATAATGTTTGGTCCGTTA
>Ga0265294_10005643_pt1 | contig 15243 bp, 12 predicted proteins | sample MunlanPumphouse3_FD_192504 | JGI IMG/M metagenome (GOLD analysis project Ga0265294, IMG submission 192504) | Groundwater microbial communities from a municipal landfill in Southern Ontario, Canada - Pumphouse #3 | ecosystem: Environmental > Aquatic > Deep subsurface > Groundwater | place... | reverse complement strand
TCGCCCCATTATCACACTTTCGAAAGTGTGATAATCGGCACGCGCGATAGCCGCGTGCGTCAGCTCGCGCACGAAAGGGTTCAGAAATAGCGCGACGCTTGGCGGACATCGTCAGCGATTTGGCGCGCGAGCGCCTCGGGCGACGCGAAGGCACGTTCATCGCGCAGACGGGCGAGGAAGGCGACCTCAATGGTTTGTCCGTAGAGGTCTCCGTCGAAATCCAGCAGGTGCGTCTCAAGCAGCGCGCGGTCCGGCACTGCGTCCGCGAAGGTCGGGTGCACGCCCAGATTGGAGACGCCGTTGAAGGTGCGGCCCATCGCCTGCACGCGCACGGCATAGACGCCGTTGGGCGGCAGCACCTCGGTACCCGGCTGCAGATTGGCGGTGGCGACATCCAGCGTGTGCCCCACGCCGCGGCCGCGGATCACGGTGTCGCGCACCGAGTAGGGCCGGCCGAGCATGGCCGCCGCATCCGCGAGCCGGCCCTCGCGCACGGCAAACCGGATGCGCGTGCTGGAGATCTCCATGCCCTGGTACTCGGCGTACGGCACGATCACGACGCGGAACCCGTAAAGCTGGCCGAGCTGCGCCAGCAGTTCGGGCGTGCCGGCGGCGCGACGGCCGAAACGCCAGTTGTGTCCGCAACGGATCTCGCTGAGTTTGGCCGTATCGCCGCGCGTCGCGGCCTGCGACGGGATGCGCGGCCGCCCGCACAGCCAGCGGATGAAGGTCTCCGGTTCCTGCACGGCCAGTTGCCGCGTGAATTCAAGCACCAGCACACCGTCGACCCCGCTCTGTTCCAACAGCCCCAACCGCTCTTCCAAGGTGCTGAGCAAGGGCGGACACTTTGAGGGCGCGAGCACCGCCAGAGGATGCCGATCAAACGTCAGCACCCAGGCTTGGCCTCCCAATTCGCGCGCGCGTTCAAGTGCACCGGCCAGAACAAGCTGGTGTCCCCGGTGAACACCGTCGAAGAACCCGGCGGCCAGAACCACCGGCCCCGGAATCTTGCGGAACTGCGCGGGCTGTGAAAGGATCTTCATGGCACAGAAGCGCGTGCGACCCGTGCCAACGGAATCACACGGGCCGCGAGTCGGTCGGGCGTGAGCGCGAGAATCTCGTCAAGCGGCAGGGCGTCTTTCACATGAAACGTGCCGGATTCAGTGCGCCGCAGATTGTCCAGGCAGGCGCCGCACCCGACCGCCTGGCCGATGTCGTGCGCCAGCGTCCGCACGTAGGTGCCCTTGGTGCAGAGAACGTCAAAGGTTGCCAAGGGCGGCGCCCAGGCTGTCAGCGTCATGCGGTAGATGTGGATGAAACGCGGCTTGCGTTCGACCTCCTGGCCTTTGCGCGCCAGTTTGTAAAGCGGCACGCCGTCGATCTTGATCGCCGACACCATCGGCGGCGTCTGGAAGAGGTCGCCCGTAAGCGCCGTCATCTGCGCCTCGACCTGCTCCCTCGTCACCGCCTGCCAGGGTTTTTCCTCCAGCGTTTCGCCTTCGCAGTCCTGAGTCGACGTGGTGCGCCCGAGGCGCATTTCTCCGGTGTAGGCTTTGTCGCCGCCCATGATGCGGTCCGACAGCTTGGTGCCTTTGCCGAGCAGGATCACAAGCAGTCCGGTGGCGTTGGGGTCGAGGGTGCCGCCGTGTCCGACCTTGTCGATGCGGAAGGTTTTGCGGATACGGTGAACCACATCGTGCGAGGTGGGCCCGGCCGGTTTGTCAACCAGCAGCACGCCGTCCAAAAGGTTTTGAGAAGGTGAAAAAGCAGTCATGATCACGCACAGAAAAAAAACAACACAGGGTGGACACGCACGCGGGCCTGTCAGCCTTCAGGTACGGTCGGCTCATCCGTCTTGGGAACATCGAGCCGGTTCAGCACAGCCAGAACGTGGTCCCCTTTTTCGACAGAGGTATCGAGCTGAAAACGCAGGCGCGGCGTGTACTTCAGCGTGAGATCGCGGTTGATAATCGCCTGCAGGTCGCGCGCTTTGCCGGCCAGCTTGCGGATAATCACCGGGCGCTCATGCTCATGGCCGAAGACCGAGATGCTCACCGTGGCGTTGCGCAGATTGCGCGAGGTCACGACCTGCGTCACCGTAATGGCGCCGAGATCGATCGGGTCGCCGGCGAAGACTTTGTAAAGTGCTTCGCCAATCTCGCGCCGCAGCAGCGCATTTACGCGCTCAAGACGGTCGATGGACATATCAGCTCCTCGTAAACCCGCCAGAAGCGGTTACAGGGTACGCGGCAGTTCTTCCAGCGCAAAACACTCGACGGTGTCGCCGGCCTGGAACCCTTCGAACCCATTGAACAAAATACCGCACTCTTGCGAGCCCGTGATTTCAGAAACCTCACTCTGGAAATGCTTAAGCGCTGAGAGCTTACCTTCCCAGATCTTCTCTTTGTTGCGGAAAATCCGGAACATGGAATCGGCGCGGATCACGCCGTCCATCATCTGGCAGCCTGCCACGCGTCCCGTCTTGCCGATATCAAAGATCGCACGGATCTCGGCATGTCCCTTGACCACTTCCTTGTATTCGGGCGACAGCAGGTCGAGCATGCGTTGCTTCACAAAGTCGAGCAACTCGTAAATGATGCGGTACGTGCTGATGCGCACGCCGTCATGACGCGCCTGCTGCTGCACGCCGGCATCGCAACCCACGCTGAAGCCGACAATCAAGGCCTGCCCAGCGGCGGCCTTGTTGACGTCTGTCGCCGAGACATTACCGATCGCCTCATGGATGATGTTGAGCGTGACTTTCTCGCTCTTGATCTCCTTGAGCGCCTCGCAGATCGCCTCGGAGGAGCCCTGTGTGTCAGCCTTCACAATCAAGGCCAGCTCGCGACGCTGGTTATCCTTAATCTGATTCATCAGCGCGTCGAGCGAAGTAGCCTTGGTGCTTGAGAGCTGCGTTTGCTTGCGCTCTTCGGCCGACTTTTCGGCCAGTTCACGCGCGCGTTTTTCATTCAGCATCACGCGGAACGCGGCACCGGCTTCCGGCACGCCGGACAGGCCCATGCACTTGACCGCCGTGGCGGGCATTGCCGATTTGATGCGTCGTCCGCGGTCATCCATCAGGCCGCGGATGCGTCCGAAATGCTCGCCGCACAGCAACACATCTCCCACATTCAGCGTACCGCCCATGATCAACAGCGTGGCCGTCGGTCCGAGCCCCTGCTCAAGCTGCGCCTCGACCACGTAGCCGTCGGCGCGGCGGCTCGGGTTGGCGGTCAGCTCCAGCATGTCGGTCTGCAGCAGAATCATTTCCAGCAGGTGGTCGATCCCCTTGCCGGTCACGGCGGACACCTCGGAGCAGATGACATCGCCGCCCCACTCTTCCGGCGTCAATCCTTCACCCTGCAGCATCTGGCGCACGCGGTCCGGCTTGGCGGCCGGCAAGTCACACTTGTTGATGGCCACCATGATCTGCACGCCGGCCTGCTGCGCGGCTTTGATCGCCTCGCGCGTCTGCGGCATGATGCCGTCATCGGCCGCGATGATGATCACCGCGATATCGGTCAACATGGCGCCGCGGGCGCGCATGGCGGAGAAGGCCGCATGGCCGGGCGTATCCAAGAAGGTGATCTTGCGTCCGTTGATCTCCACGGTATAGGCGCCGATATGTTGCGTAATGCCGCCGGCTTCCCCCTTCACCACATGGGTGTTGCGGATACGGTCCATCAGCGACGTCTTGCCGTGGTCGACGTGGCCCAAGAAGGTGACCACCGGCGGACGCGGCATCAGTTCTTCTGACTTGTCTTCGGGGATGGCGTCATCCGCGTCCTCGCTGCGCAACACGGGGCGTCGCTCAGTCGAGCGCTTGGCGCGTTCAACCTCGATCTTGAATCCATATTTTTCCGCGATCTTTTGCGCGACATCCAGTTCGACGCGTTGGTTGATCGAGGCCAGGATATTCAATTGCATCAAATCGGCGATCAGGCGATTGGGACGCAACCCCAGTTTGTCCGCCAGGTCCTTTACGACCACCGCACCGCGTAACGGGATTACGCGGTCCGGCGCAATCGAAGGTTCCTGCGGCTGCTGGCGCATGCCGGGGCGCTGCGGCTGCATGCCGGGGCGCGCGGCGTGCGGCGACTGGACGCCACGTGCCGCGACGCGGCCGACTTCCTTCTCTCGCACGCTCTTCTGGACCTGAGTCCGCGTCGCCTTGGGCGGCTCGCGGGCGGGTTCTTTGGCAATGCGCTCAATGAAGGCAGCGGCTATTTGCTCTTCCGGTTCAAGTTCGTCCTCGACCACATAACGGGCGGGTTTACCCTTTGCCGCAGTCTTGGCGGCATGATCACCGGCTTTGGGTACAGCAGCAGGTGAGGCCGCCTCTGCCGACTCCGCCGACACCACCGGCTCGGGTGCCGCAGGCGTTGCGGCACCCGGCGCAGCCGCCTCTGCCACAGGCGCGGCGGCCGGGGATGGCGCCGCGACACTAGCCTCGGCCGTCACCGAAGAAGGTTCGGCGGGGGCCGCTGACACAGCCGGAACGCGTCCGTTGATTTTGGCATCCATCTCCAGCGCACGGGCGCGATTCGCCTCTAGCACCGCGCGCTCGGTCTGTACCTGCGCCACGCGCCGCGTTGCGGCGGCCGTGCGCTTCTCTTGGTAACAGGCGGCACGCGCCGCGCTTTCGGCCTCAATTTCGCTCGCGCTCCGTTTGGAAAACACCTCCTGCAGACGCGACGCATCCGCCGCGTCGAGCTGGGAAAGCGGTGAGTAGGCTTCAATGTCCAAGGCATCGGCCTGCTTGAGAACCTCCAGGCTGGACGTTCTCATTTTCTTCGCAAGTTCACATACTCTCATCATACTCTCTTACTCTCCCGCTTCATCCACGCCGTTCGCGCCCTGGGCCGCAGTCCAGATCTTGCGCACGGTTTCCTCGTCGAGTCCCGTTACTTCCTGCAAGTAGGGAATCTCGGCATCAATGATGCCATCGGTCGTCAGGAAGCCATTCGCCACCAAGGTGGAAGCGGTCTCCTCGCTGATGTCCAACACCTCGGCCAACTCCTTGACCGCAGTTTCGCGCTGCTCTTCAAAAGAAACTTCTTCACCGCTCTTCTGGATGTTGATACGCCAGCCCGTGAGCTTCGAGGAGAGGCGCACATTCTGGCCACGCTTGCCGATCGCCAGCGAAAGCTGGTCCGGAGCGACCATCACATGCACGGTGCGGGATTCGTCGGGGTCAATCGTGACACCCTCCAGCTTCGCCGGTGCCAGCGACTGGGCCACGTACTGCTTAATGTCCTCGCTCCAACGCACGATGTCGATTTTCTCGCCGTTCAACTCACGCACGATGTTGCGCACACGCACCCCGCGCAATCCGACACACGCGCCGACCGGATCGACCTTCTCGTCCAGCGTCTTAACGGCGATCTTGGAGCGATACCCCGGATCACGTGCGACCCCCATGACCTCCACGATACCATCCGCGATCTCCGAAACTTCAAGGCGGAAGAGGGTCTTCACAAAATCTGAACAGGCGCGCGACAAAACCACCGCCGGACCGTTCACGCCGGACTGCACACGGAACACGTACGCGCGGATGCGGTCGCCGACATTGTACTCTTCGGTGGGGATACGCTCTTTGGCCGGCATGATGGCCTCGGTCTTGCCCAGTTCCACGATCAGGTCACGGTGGATGATCTGCCGGATGGTGCCGCTGACGATGTCGCCAATGCGGTCCTTATACTCGTCATAAACGTTCTTGCGTTCCGCTTCGCGGATTTTTTGCAGGATCATCTGGCGAGCCGTCTGCGCCGCGATACGCCCCAAATGCGAGGGCGGGATTTCAATGTCCAACGTGTCGCCGGGCTTTACGTCGCGCTTCAGCGTCCGCGCCCGGCGTAACGCCAGGAATCCCACACCGCTGTCCTCGTCAGAAACGACGACGGTATCGAACGCCTTGATCGACAACGTTTTACGGTCGATCTCCACGCGCAGATCATTGGAGACGTCCAGACTCTTGCGGGCGGCTTGCTGAATAGCCGACTCAATCGCCTGGATGATGATCTCCCGGTTCACCCCGCGATCTCGCTCCAGGTAACTGATAATCGACAGCAATTCGTTGTTCATCGCAGCACCGCCTTCCGCTTCAAGGTTCCACAACAAAAAAGAGCGGGGAGGCCCCACCCTTTTTATTTCTTAAAAAAGATGATGCATGGTACCGCATAAGGGTACGGGTGTCAATGGGATATGGCGCACAATCCAACGCACAATCGCCGCAAACTTCACGCTGCGCGTAGTCCCGTCTCAACCACCCCACCAACGGTAAATTGGGCTGTTCCGGCACGGAGAGTTAAGTTATACTGGCTACCTACAGTGCGAATCACGTTAAGGGAGGATAACCATGATGGATTTGACTTTTTTCGGGGCCGCGCAAACCACGACTGGCTCGATGCATCTGGTCGAGGCGAACGGGCTTAAGATCCTGCTCGACTGCGGGCTCTTCCAAGGCAGCCGCAAAGAGGCCTTTGAGCGTAACCGCCACATGCCGATCAATCCCGCCGCGCTCGATGCCGTGGTGCTGTCGCACGCGCACATCGACCACAGCGGCAACCTGCCGACTCTCGCCCGCAACGGGTTCCGCGGCCAGGTCTACAGCACCCCGGCCACGCGCGACCTGTGCGACATCATGCTGCGCGACTCAGCCTTTCTGCAGTCACGCGACCTCGAATATATTAACAAAAGACGTGCGCAGCAGGGCAAAAACCTCTTTGAGCCCCTCTACGAGCAACAGGATGTTGATGCGATCATGCGCCGTTTCAAACCCGAGCCGCTGAAGCGCCAGGTCGATCTGGGCAATGGCGTCTCCCTCGTCTTTCACAATGCGGGCCACATTCTGGGGTCGGCCCTGACCCAGCTCGACGTGAAAGATCCATCAGGCCATACCCGCCGCCTGCTTTTCACCGGCGACCTTGGACAACCCGGCCAGCCGATCCTGCGCGATTATGACATGCCGCAAGACGCGGATATCCTGCTCATCGAGAGCACCTACGCCGACCGCGACCACCCTTCCACCGAGGATGTCAAGGGAAGGCTCAAAGGGTTCATCGACGATATTCATCAGCAGAAATCGCGGCTCATCATCCCGGCCTTCAGCGTGGGCCGCACCCAGAATATCCTCTATGCCCTGAACCGCTTAGTCGAAGAGGGCCGCTTGCGCCCGACGCCGGTATATGTCGACAGCCCGCTCTCGCTCAAGGCGACCAAAGTCTACACCGATCACCGGGAGTGCTATGACGAGGAGGCCTCGGAAATCCTTCGCCAAGGGATTGACCCCATGAAATTCCCCGGCCTGCGTTTCGTCGAGACGCCCGACCAGTCGAAAGCGCTGAACAAGCTGCCCGGCCCGCTGGTCATCATCGCCGCGTCAGGCATGTGCGAGGGCGGGCGCGTTCTCCACCATCTGCAGCGCGCGGTGGGCGATCCGCGCAACATCATCCTGATCGTCGGCTTCCAGGCCGAACACACGTTGGGACGCCGCATCGTGGAACGCCAGTCGCCCCTCAAGATTCTGGGCGACGAGTTTGAGCTGAACGCGCGTGTCCACACCATCAACGCTCTCTCGGCCCATGCGGACCGCACAGCGCTGATGCGCTGGCTCGACGGCATCAAAGGGCCGCGCCTGAACCGTGTCTTTGCGGTCCACGGCGAGCCCGAAAAGGTGGCCGCCATGACCGAACTGGTCCGTCAGCATGGCGTGCGGCAGGTTGTCGCGCCGGTGCCGGGCCAGACTTTCGAGAACGTCTGACACCCAACGGACGGGACATGAAACGTTACCGCGGGTTTACCGTCTGTCTGGCGGCGGCGGTCTTCGGTGCCGTCACCTTGGCGTCGCAGACTTTGCTGCTGCGGCGCTTCCTGTGGCGTTTCGAATCCGCCGAACTTGGCGTCGCGCTCTTCCTCTCCTCCTGGCTGTTCGGTGCCGGTCTGGGTGCGGCCGCCGCCGCCACGCCGCCGGGCCGCCGCCTGATCCGACATCTCGCCGGCCACGTATGGTTGCCGCCCCTGTTGTGCGCGCTCCTCTATCTGGGTCACTATGCGGCCATCGGCAACCTGCGCGCCTGGCTGGGGCTGCCCGCCTATCACGCCTTCCCTCTGATGCATCTGGCGCTCGGATGCCTGCTGGTCAATCTCCCCTTCTGCTTCGCGATCGGTTGGGGCGTGCCCGCGTTCTGCCTGGCCCTGGAACGCATGGGGCTTCCGGTTGGACGCGCCTTTGCCGCCGAGGCCCTGGGCTCAGCGCTCTGCGGCGCGATCCTGACTGCCCTGCTGACCGCCGGCGTTGCGCCAGACCCGCGCGACGCCGCCGAGTGGGGCCGTTTCTTTCCGCAGGCCGACACCACGCCCGGCCGCTTTGAGACCGGCGGCGGCACCACCCTCTTCGGCATACACGGCGGCTCCTTCTACGCCCTCACCTCGGGCGGTGTCAGCGAGCTGCTGCCTGAGGGCGACCGCGCTGTGGAGCAGGCCGTGCTCGCCCTGTCGCAACGCCCTTACGCGGCCAGTGCCCTGTTGCTCGGCCAGGTGCCGCTCGCCACAGCTCTGGCCTTGGAATCCCTTCGGCCCGACCTCGCCATCACGTGGTGCCCGCCCGACGCGCGCTACGGCACGCTGCTGCTCCGTGCCGTCACCGCCGCAGGAATCCGCACGTCCGTCCGAGCGGCCGGCACCCCGCCCCGCCGTTTTCTGGACGAACAGCCCGAAGGCAATTATGACCTCGTCATGGTACAGCCGCCCCCGACGACTTCACTGGGCGGCGCGGCCTGGCACGATCCGGCGTTCATCCGCGCTGTGCGACGTGTCACGCGCCGTACCGGCACCGCGCTGTTCGCGCTGCCGTGTGACGCCACGCACCTCACGTCTGAACGCGCCGCCCTGCTGGACGCGTCCGCGCGACCGGTGCGCCTGATCTGGCCCGAAAGCGGTGTGCTGGCCGCCGGTGCCGGCGGCTGGTGGATCGCCGCGCAGGTCCCGGGGCTGGCGTACGGGGCTGAGGCCGCACCGTCCCGCTTCGCGCGGCTGAAGAAGGCCGCGCGCTTCCCGACCGAGGCGGTCTCGCTGCTCTACGACGCCCCCCGCGCGTCTCGGCTGGCCGAAACCTGTCCGGCGCTGGACCCGACGCACGATGTCCTGTTGCCGGAAGCCTTTCGCGCCGAGCGTATGCTGGCGCTGGGTCTCGCCGACGCCGTACGCTCCGAATATCCGACCTCTGCACCGGGAGCCGCGCTCGCTTGGCTGACCGATCCCCAGAAAAACAGGGGGAGCCGATTGCTCGGCCTGCTGCTCGTGATGCTGTGGGCCGCTCCGGTTGCACTGGGCGGTGCCCGCCACGCGCCGCGACGCTTGTGGGCGGCGTGGTTGGCCGGCTGCGGCGCGTTGGGACTCGTCGTTTCACTGGCCGTGCTCTACCAACTCCACGCACGGTTCGGCGCACTCTATGTGCTGGCCGGCGCGGGTGGCGCGCTCTATCTGGGCGGCCTGTTTTGTGGCAACCGGCTGGGCGAACGACTGACCGCGCGCTGGCCGGCCGACAGCGTCGCTTGGCGAGCAGCAGCACTCCTGCTGCCGTTGGCACAGGCAACCGTGGCGTGGGCGGCCCTGTCGGGCAGCGCGAGTCTCGACGCGGCGTGGAGCGTCGTCGCGCTCTGTCTGCCGGCCGGTGCGGCGGCCGGTTCCGCCGTGCCGGTGGCGTTGGGAGCGCGTCTCGATCGGCAGGCCGAGGATGTGGCCGTCTTCGTGCTGGCCGATGCCACAGGCGCGGCCTTGGCCGGACTCGCCTTCACCCTGCTGGTGCCGCTCGCGGGCCTTGATGGCGCGGTGCTCTGCTTCGCGGCCTTGGCTGCCGGTCTCGGCCTCTGCGCAGCGGCCTGCGGCGGAACGCCGCGATTGGCAACCGGTTTGGCTCTGACCGCCGCAGGGGTGATGCTCATCGGCGGCGTCTTCGCCCCAACACCTAACCGGCTCGTGATCCGACGTGCGGACGGCGACATGCCTGCCGCGCACGGAGCGGGAATGAACGAGGATACAATCCGGCCACGCAGCGCTCAACGCCCAACGCTCAACGTTCAAACAGGCGTCAAACCTCAAAAACTGGACGAACGCAAAGAGCGTTCTACCGCCACGCGCATGAACGACACGCCCGGCCCCCGAGGCATTCCGCGTAAACTGGACGAACGCCGCATCCGCGCGCAGTTACGTGACGGCACCCTGTCAACAAATGAAGCCGCCTTCTGGCAGTGAGCCGCTGCGGGGCCTTAACCGCGCAGAACGGTCGCGCCGACCGCGAGCAGCAGCAGCCCCAGCAACGTGTTGATCACGCCGCCCAGCCTGAACAGCGCGGGGCGCGCGGTGACCCATTCGATGATTTGGCGCATTTTCCAAGGGTAGAGCAGCAGGATCATACCTTTGACGATACAGAGATAGGCAACCGTCACCACCAGCAGCCGCCAGGGCGAGGCGTGAACACGCGCTGCATGCAGCAGTTCGTAAGGGAAAAGCACCAGAATGCCGCCCAGCGCGCGGCACGGCAACAGGTTGTCGAGCCAGAACCAGGTGAGCGGAATACAGATCAACACGGCCACCGGAATATACATCTTGAACGGCTGCAGGAAATCAAGGCCCATCGTCCAGACGGCGTACCCTGCCCAGATCCACGCCACCGTGCTGAGCACCCTGCCCGCAGCCTTGCTGCGCGGCAGCGCCCGATACACGCGCGCCATCCGGTCCGGCGCGAGCGCGATGGACGCGCCCAGCAGCACACAAATGAGTCCCAACAAATAACACCAACACGACAACAGCATAAAAGACACTCCTGTTCTCAGAAAGACGAGTATTAAAGCATATCGGCCGGTTCGAGAGAAGTCAGGAAGTGGAGCTGGGAAATCGTCATGAGTCAGATCGAGGCGTTGAACGCGAAGCGCCTCCTGAACCTGCCAGGGCGTACGGCACACCTATTCGCCGGCGAGTTCTAGGGGTTCGACAGCCACGCCGCCTTTCCCGTCGTCCACGATCTTTTCAATCCGTTTTTCCACATCGTTCAAGGTCGCGTTGCACTGCTTGACCAGACGCTGCCCCTCCTCAAACAGGGCGATCATCGTGTCGAGATCGACCTCGCCGGCCTCCATGCTCGCCACGATCTCTTCCAAGCGCTTCAGCGCCGCTTCAAAGCCCAATGTGTTCTCTTCTGTTTTTTTTGCCATACGGTCCTCCTTGGTCAGCGCACAATCGATGCGACGCTGCCGTCCTTGAGCTGTGTTGAAATTTCCGCGCCCGAAGAAAGGTCGCGCGCCGAGCGCACCAGCCGACCGTCCGGGCCGCGCGTGAGCGAATATCCGCGCTCCAAGACAGCCAGCGGGCTCAGCAGGTCGAGCTGCCGCGCGTTCCCCGCCACGCCTGCCCGCAGACGTTCCAGCCGCAGCCGGCACGCCGCCTCCAACCGGCGAACATTTTCCTCAAGACGCGCGCGGGTCAGATGCTCATACCGTTCGCGCACCACCCGCAAGCGGCCGTACGCGCGCTCAGTCCGCTGGCGGCCCTCCTGCACGCGCTGGGCAGCGGCGTGGTCCATGCGCATCGCCAAGGTGTCGACCTGCTGCGCGCGGCGTTCGACAAGCTGACGCGGCTGCTGAAAGAAGCGTGAAGAGCGCGCCGTCATCACGCGCATGCGCCATGCCGTGACCTGCCGGCGCACCGTCTGTTTCAAGGCTCGCGCGTGATGCGCGAGGCACTGCTCCCACTCCTGCTTCGTGGTCACTGCCAGTTCGGCGGCAGCCGAAGGCGTCGGCGCGCGCACGTCCGCCGCAAAATCGCACAGCGAAAAATCGGTGTCATGGCCCACGGCGGAGATCACGGGGATCGCCGATTCGGCGACCGCGCGCGCCACGCACTCTTCGTTAAACGCCCACAGGTCCTCCAAGCTGCCGCCGCCGCGGCCGACAATCAGGAGATCCGCCGGCCATACGCTGTCCGGACCGCATGCGCGATTGAAAAGGCGCACGGCTGAGGCGATCTCCTGCGCGGCGCCGACGCCCTGCACCTTGACGGGCGCCAAGCGGATATGCAGGTTCGGAAAGCGCCGCCCCAGCACGGTCGTCATGTCATGGATCACCGCGCCGGTGGGCGACGTCACGATGCCGATGCGCTGCGGCAGCACTGGCAGAGGCCGTTTGCGCGCCTGAGCAAAGAGACCTTCCACCTCCAGCCTCTGCTTCAGTTCCAGAAAACGCCGCATGAGGTCGCCCTCCCCCATCGGCTCCACCTTGCGCACAATCATCTGATACTGGCCACGACTTTCGAAAACGGAGACTTCGCCAAAGGCGCGGATGCGCTGTCCGTCCTCAAGGTGCGCACCCGCGGCCACTCCCGACCGTGAGCCGGCGAACAGGACAGCGCTCAACTGGGCACCCGCATCCTTTAGACTGAAATACGCGTGTCCCGAGGCATAGACCTTATAGTTCGAGATCTCGCCTTCGACCCAGACACGGCCGACCTCGTCTTCCAGCGTCTGTTTGATCCGGCGCGTCAGCTCGGAGACTGAATAGACTCTGCGTCCCGCCGACTCCATGTCAAGCCTCCTGTCCCTGCGGCGACTGGCCCGCGACATCCGCTTCCCGGTAGCGGTAAGCCGTGATGCCGACGGCACGTCCGCTGGCGCGGTCAAGCTCCAGCACGGCACCCTCCAGCACGCAGGGGCCTCCCGCGACCTCAAAACGGGCCGGTATGCCCGTCGTGAATTTTTTTAGGACCGGCGCGATCTCGCGGCCAATCACCGAGTGGACCGGCCCTGTCATTCCGAGGTCCGTCATGTAGGCCGTACCCTTCGGCAGCAATCCCGCGTCGCTGGTTTGGACATGCGTATGCGTGCCGACTACGGCGGCCACCCGGCCGTCAAGATAATAGCCCATCGCAATCTTTTCGGAGGTCGCCTCGGCATGAAAATCCACGATGACCGGCACGTTGCGTGGCAGCGAGTTGAGCAGTGCGTCCATGGCCCGGAACGGACAGTCGGCCGGATTCATGAAGACACGCCCCAACAGATTCACGACCGTCACGGGGCCCAGCGCGGTCTGCACCGTCGCGTATCCCTGTCCCGGCGTTCCAGGCGGAAAATTCACTGGCCGGACCAGTCGTTTTTCGCCGCCAATCGTGGCTTCCAGCTCACGCTGGCCCCATACGTGATCGCCCATCGTGATCACGTCCGCGCCCACCGCGAAGAGCTCTTCGGCCAACGCCAGGGTAATGCCGTTACCCGCAGCCGCGTTCTCGGCGTTGACCACGACGGCATGCACAGCGCTCTCCGCGCGCAGCCGTTTCACCACCTCGCGGAACACGCGCCGTCCCGGGCTGCCCACAATGTCACCTACTAAAAGAATCTTCATGCCTGATCTGAGTCCTCTCCCGCACGGCCGCCGCCGCACCTATTTCGCAAATTCGATACAACGCGTTTCCCGCACCACCACCACTTTGATCTGACCGGGGAACTGCATGGTCGAGGCGATCTGCTGACTGATCTCGCGCGCCATCACCATCGCGTCGTTGTCATTCACCTGGCCGGGGTCGACAATCACACGTACCTCGCGTCCAGCCTGCACGGCGAACGTCTTCTTGACCCCCTCGAAGCTGTTGGCGATCGCCTCCAGCTTCTCCAGCCGCTGCACATACACGCCCATCGTCTCCGCGCGGGCGCCTGGACGCGAACTCGAAATCGCGTCGGCCGCCGAGCATAGCACGCCGAAAATCCCTTCGGACGGCACATCCTCGTGATGCGCGGCGACCCCATTCACCACCTCGGGGCCCTCGCCGTGCTGTTTGAGGAACTCTGAGCCGATCACCGCATGCGCGCCTTGCGTTTCATGGTCCAGCGCCTTGCCGATGTCATGGAAAAAACCCACGCGACGCGCGATCGCCGGATCAACCCCCATCTCCGCCGCCATCATGCCCATCAGGTGCGCGACTTCGATCGAATGCCGCAGCACATTCTGCGTGAAGCTGGTGCGGAATTTGAGCCGTCCCATACACCGCAGTAACTCGGTGGGAACCCCTTGCACCTGCGCCTCATACGCCGCCGATTCACCTGCTTCGAAAATGGTCTTTTCCATGCTCTCTGTCACACTCTGCACCACCTCTTCGATGCGGGCCGGATGGATGCGTCCATCCGACACGAGCTGTTCAAGCGCCTGTCGCGCGATCTCGCGGCGCACCGGGTCAAAGCCCGAGATGACAACCGCCTCAGGCGTGTCGTCGATCAGCATGGTGACGCCGGTCACGGCCTCCAACGTCCGGATGTTACGTCCCTCGCGGCCGATGATACGGCCCTTGATATCGTCGCTTGGCAGGGGCACCGTACACGTCATCATCTCGCTGGCATGCGTCAGGGCAAAACGTTGAACGGCGGTCGCCACGATACGGGCGGCCTCGCGTTCCGCCGTCTCCTTGGCCTCCTCCTGCGCGCGGCGGATCATGCTGCCGGCCTCGCTGCGGAACTCCTGCTCCGCCTTAAGGCGCACTTCTTTACGGGCCTCTTCGTGAGTCATGCCAGCAAGCTTCTGCAAACGTTGCTCCGAATCGGTCCAGCGCTTGTCCGCCTCGGCGCGCCGTTGCTGCACCTCCTCCGCCCTGCGCTGCGCCTCTTCTTGCTTCAGCGCGACGGCCTGATCCTTTTTTTCCAGTAAGATCGCTTTTTTGTCCATGTTCTCTTCACGGACCGTCAAGCGCTCCTCAATGTCTTGCAGCTCCTTGCGCCGGGCCTTGGTACTCTTTTCAAACTCCTCGCGCGCTTTGACGACTTCCGCACGCGCCAAGATGTCGGCCTCCTTCAACCGGTTCTTGACCTCGTTCTCCGCCTCGGCCAGCCGAAGCTGCGCCTGCTTCTCGATGGCGTCCGCCTGCCAACGTCCGACCAGCCCGCGCAGGGCATAGCCGCCGAGCATGCCGGCCAATCCGAACAACAGACCGACCGTGGCATCGCTCACATCGTACCACGTAAAGTTTGTCATAAAAGGTTCCTAATGCGTTTCCGCTTGTTATCGTCCACATCCATGCCCGCGAACCGGGCACAGGTCCAAGGTCGTACATATTAACCTTTTCCATGATCCGCTTCAACCCATCGCTTGGTGGGGCGCATGGCCGTTCTGTTGGTGGATACCCTGCTTATTCGTAATCTTAATCGTAATCTTAATCGTAATCCTAATCGTAATCCTAATCCGCTAACCGCCGGTCGTCGGTCTCATA
>Ga0265294_10005642_pt1 | contig 15244 bp, 15 predicted proteins | sample MunlanPumphouse3_FD_192504 | JGI IMG/M metagenome (GOLD analysis project Ga0265294, IMG submission 192504) | Groundwater microbial communities from a municipal landfill in Southern Ontario, Canada - Pumphouse #3 | ecosystem: Environmental > Aquatic > Deep subsurface > Groundwater | place... | reverse complement strand
ATACGCATTAAGTAAGGATTTCAATCCACGCACCTATATAAGGTGCGACCGCAAAATTAGTGTAAACTTTATATATAAATCCTATGTATTAATAGTAATTACTAAAACTTTTTAAATAAAAAGAATGACTAAACAATATAGAAACAATTATTTCGCTTAAAAATGGTGCGAATAACACGGCAAAATAATGATTGCTTAATATTCGCACTATATAATTAACGGTGCTTCTAAATCAAGCACTTTTTTTGTACCTATATGTACAACTTTATTTCTATAATTTTTGCCAATGTAGTAAAGCCTTAAACTATCTTTTTCTGAATCAATAATTTTAGTCAAAATATTTTGAACTTCTAATGCTTTTGAATAATCCATTATACATTCAAAAACAGAGTTTTGAACACGTTGTCCATAATTTACACACTGCTTAGCAACTTTTCTTAGTCTAGTTCTTCCCTCTGGAGTTTCAGTATTAACATCATAAGTAATGACAACCAACACTTTAACACCTACTTCCACATAAATGGAGGATATTCATCTAAATCACCTCTTAAATATCTAGCAAGTAACAAAGCTTGCGCATATGGCAAAAGTCCCCATTCGATTTTTTCTTTTAAAAATGGATGGGTAATAGTTTCTTGCTTTTTATTTTGCCAGGCTGATAAAAATTTCTTTAAACCGTCCTCTGTAAATATTACTGCACCATTTTCTTTAATAATAAAATCATTCGGCTTAATTATTTTTTTGTTTATTAAAGTGATTACAAATCTATCAGCTAATGCACTTCTGAATTCTTCCATTAAATCTAGTGCTAGCGATATTCTGCCAGGTCTATCTCTATGCAAGAATCCTACATAAGGATCTAAACCAACTGTTTCAAGAGCTGATGCACACATATTAGCAAGCAAAGTATAAGTAAAAGATAACATAGCATTTACTCTATCTGTTGGCGGCCTTCTATTTCTTCCATTGAAATAAAAATCTTCTTTTTGTTGTAAAATCAAATCATCAAAAACAGAAAAATAAGTTGAAGAAGCTTGACCCTCTAACCCTCTTAATTCATCTAAGCTGTTTGACTTTCTTATTTCTTTTAAAGAATTCGATAGATACTCTGATTTTCTTTTTAATTTTTCACTATCTAAAATATAAATATAATCTCTGATAGCTCTTTCAATAACCCATTTAGAATTATAAACTTTGCCAATGATAAAATTTCTAGCGATATTATTAGACTCATCTAAATCAAGAGATACTTGATATTGTTTTTTTCTAAGTAAAACATTTCCGTAAACTTTTCCAGTTACTCTTGCTAAAAATTTGCCACTAGAACTTAAGAAACAAAGTGAAATATTTTTTGATGCACAAGTACCCATTAAAATGGGACTTGCTCCAGTATATCCAAAAGTAATTATTTCTTCTAAATTATGAAGAGGAACTCTTGCGACTACATCATTTTCCTCTAAAATAACAACATTTTCACCATTAAGTGATAAATATCTATTCGGACTAGTGACATAAAGAGTATTTGATAACTTTCTCATACTTCTTCCTCTTTTAAATTTTTTTCTATATAACTTTTAGCTGATATATTTAGATTTAATCTCGGCAAACATAAATCTTTCAATGAACATTGGTCACATTTTTTTGTTATTTTAACTTTAGGCATATTCCCTCTTTCTATTAAATTATGCATATCAGTATATATTTCAAATACTTTATTTTTTAGTTCTTCAGTAATCTCAATTTTTTCTCGCCTTTTAGTTATACCATAGAATAAATACCCGATTTTCACGTCTGTACAAAACATTTCTTCAAGACACATAGCTTGAGCAGTAAGCTGTAATATATCAATATCATCAACTTTAGGTTTCCCTTTTTTGTATTCAATAGGACAAGGGATATATTTTTCTTCTCTCCCTTTTAATTTAACCCCATTCTCATTTAAATGAAACTCAACTACATCACACTCTCCACTTATTCCTAAAGTTCTAGATTGAATTGGAAGTGATCTCGAGATTATAATATTATTTCTCTTCTCAGAGTTACCACTATGAGCTTTTTCATGAAATATATTCCCCATTATAGTATGAACATTTTCTTTCCAAGCTAATTCTACATCAATTAAAGCCCATTGCCTAGGACAAAATGCATAATGCTGAATACTAGAAAGCATTAAATAATCTTCTTCTTTATAATCCTTCATAAATATCTAATTTTAGATTATCTAGTTTATTTTCTGTAATTTCATAATCATTAATAGATTTAGGTACAATAATTCCTTTCTTCTTATTAATCTTGATTGATTCATGAACCTTTTTCGTAGAATATTGCCCAATTTTATTATTGTGTGTCCACCAATATAATTTATGAATATTCATACTTCCTTCTGGTCTTGCAGCTGAGGCATCATTAACAAATAAAGTTATTATCGATTCTTTAATTTTTTCGGAATCATCAACAGTAAAGCCATTTTTTTCAGCTAATTGTACATTAATGCTTCCTTTTAGTTCATAAACACCAAAATCTACACGGTGTTTCATCCCCATTGTATCAGACGCTTTTCCACTTACTGAAGGTTCACTATTAACACTTTTGGTTATTTGTAAATTAGTAACTTCAATAGTATCTATACTAAATGCCGGATGTAACGATACTGGCCCTCTAATTCCTAAAGATAACTGCGACCCTTTAAATGCGAATACTTGTCCAAAGCTACGAACGTCAATCCAAGTTTCGTTGGCGATTTTGGAAAATAAATCTTCATTAGCTTCTTTTCTTTTTGATAATTCCTCTTTTAACTCTTCAATCGAATCCGCTCTATCTTTTAAGCTTTTTAAGCCATCATGGTTTTTTTCGTCTGATTGAACAAAAATATTTTCCCCCATATCTAGCAAACGATTACGAACTTTCCTTTTTAAACACACATCTGATATCTCACCATATCCATCTAGTGTAATACGAGGTTCATTTCCGCTAAGCGGATCCCCATTTGGATTAGCATTTTCTACAACAATAAATGCTTTAAAATCTATTTTATTTTTTAATATATTCATTTTTATTCCTCCTCTATATTTTCTTTATTTTTATTTTTCGTTTTTAACGAGTAAATTAATTGTCTTTGATTATCAAAACCTAAAACCATTAACCCACCTAAATTTGTAGCATTTTTGAATTCTTCAGGATTTATTATAGATGTTATTTCTGCTAACATTTTATCCAAATGTACTCCTCTATTTCCAAGTTTAATTCTATGATAGGAAATTTTCTTCATAATTACACCCCAAATTCTCTCAGGATGAACTGAAAACATAGAAAAATATCTCATCGCATTTGTTGGTCTAATCTCAATATTATTTTCTTTATCCGAACCTTTTGCTTTATTTTTAGCATCCAAGTATAACGAATAACGTTCAATTTCATCAGCCACTGCTAATAACCTACCACAATTATAATCCAAATTATTCATTTCATTCATATTCATTTTATTATCCTCCTTTTCATAGTCCAATAAATATTTTTTATATAATGCACAAGCTGTAGTTAATACTCTTTCCCAATTATAACTGTTTTCATAATTCTGAGGTCGCTTGGCATTACATATAAGTTTTTGTACAATATCTCTAGGAATTTTCCTTCTATCTAATATAGATGGAAGTAACCTTTCTGCAATATTACCTGCTATTTTATCATCAATTTTAATCATACCATTTTGTTCCGTACCAAAAGAATTTCTAACTATTTCTTGCGTAGATGGAACTCCATAAAAGTTTATCTTATTTTTATCAAGGAATTTGAAACGATGGAACCAAGAAGCTTCTTTATGCCACTTCTCAATATTATTTATAAGTTCGTTACTTTGTAAACCATTAAATTCACGATAAAATATTATCGCCATTCTTCCAGTTGTAGGTGCTTCTAGTCCTATTAATGCTAGTTTTGAATCAACCTTAGTTAATCCTCTAAAACCGCTAATAGCTTTGTTAAATTCTTTAGTAATGTCTTTTGAATCAAAACAATCTTCTTCTTTTTTTCCCAAAAAATTGATAGCAAAATCTACTGTATCCTCCATAAAAGCAGGAACTTTATCATCTTTCAAACTCCATAAAACAAAAGTTTTTGTTCCTATTCTTTTACCTTGATTACTAATAAGCCATTTTAATGCGTTATGAGCTTTTTGAGAGATTTCATAACTAACGTTAGCTGCTTCTTCTGCAGTATAAAATCTTCCTTTAAAAGTAAAATTTGTCTTATCGTTTGATGAAATAATTTTAGCACTATCTCCTGAATTTAATATCTTAGTCGGATGTTTATCTGTATATGGTATATTTTTACCAGAAACATAACAAAATTTAGTTTCATCTTTTTTAATAAAATAATAGTAATTTATATATTGCTGAATCAAATCTTTGTCTTGCCATACCGCATCAATATAAGAAGCCTGAGTGATTACTCTAAACCTTATAAAAGCATCTTTTTGATCCCCTACAGCTAATTTAATTTCGGTTTGAAATTTATTAGATAGTTTATTATCTTCACCTGCGAATAATATTTTATGATTAATCAAATCTAATATTATTTTAGATTTAATTAAATAATTGTATATTATACTAACCTTGTCAGTAGAATATTCTGATTCTTTCCAAAGTCTCAATTGTGTCATATAGTCTGCATGATGTTTATTTTCCTTACCATCTACATAATGGCTATAGTCACCTGCAACATATTGAAGTTTATCACATAAAGCATGGGGATTAATCCCATTTCCTCTACTTGCGGAATCTTCAGTTACTGGAATTAAAGTTGGAGCATTATCTCTTCCAACAAACTCTGCATTAATCATTTCACTATTTTCATTAAGTGTCACCTCGATGTGAGCATTTTGAGTAGAATGCGATATTGGTAATAGGTCATCATGCGATTGTTCTAATAGATTATCATAAGTATCAGCTAGCGTTTTTATAAAGCTCATTATTTATTACCTCACTATCATACCCATCTAGTATTTCTTCTTCAAAACCACAATAGTTATAATTATCAAAATCTTTTTGCTTCATGTCTCTAATACTAATTTCTTTTGAACATGCATCGGGTCTACAAAATTTAATAATACCATTGTTCATTTTAGGATACCAAAATTTTGTTTTAAGTTCTTCTGTCCCGTTTTCATCTGGATAACTTATAGAATGATACTGCATACCGAATTCCATTTCTCCCATATCATGATAATAACTTTTTTCGTCATCAAATTCTATTGGTTCAACGTATGCTTGACATTCTCTAGCTCCTAAAAATATATCTCTTCTTCCACCTTTTTTTAAAGATCTCTTAGTAATAAAATAATGTTTATTTTCATTATGATCTTCTTTTAATTCTGGTCTATTATGATTGAATTCAAAGTGAGCTGTGATTATGTAGGCAACATCTTTTAAATACAGATATCTTGATAAGTCATTTCCCCCATTATACTTAATCGGTCGTATCCCTTTTGATTCTGTTTGAATTTGGTTTATTACTTTTACTTTATCAATGAACCAAATAATCGATGGTTTCCAATATATTGATTCACAAATACCTTTAAGTGCTTGATATGTAGGCAACATCATTGTTGATTTTTCTCCACCTATTTTAGTAACAGGATCAGTAAATAATGCATATTTACCACTTACTTTAAATGTAATAGAATTTCTCATTTTACCTCCTTTTAATGATTTAAAAAATCCATATTTTTTTCTGTGACAATTCCTAAATCTTTATCATAAAATCCATCTTTTAATAAATACACTCCTTCCACTTCACTAGGCAAAAATGCCTCTAATTTATTTAAATGAAAATACTTATTATCAAATACATTAACTGAATACAATTGTGCCGTCTTTAATATTTCATATTTTTCATTTATATCGATACTTGAAGATAAGTTAGCAATTAAATTTACCCCTTCATTATAAGGAACAATAATAGACTTAGTATTATCTTCGATTACTTTAAAATTGCATCTTGCAGTTTTAAACTGATAACATAAAGATAAGGGATAAAAATTGCTTACAAATTGCATATATGACTTTTTTTTACTATCAGATGATAATAATTTATAAATAGTAGTATCTTCCTTTTCTAAGATATAATCTAACTCTTTACTAATATTATTATCCCTGATAAATCTATTAAAATATTCTTTTATAATTTCGTTAGACAGTAAGCTATTATTGTATTTACTGGGATTATTTTTATATAATTCAAGCATATTAATAGTTTGTTTTTTACCTATATCAATATTTAATATTCTTCCCGTATTTTCATATTCGCTATTAAAATTTATAATATAGCTATTAGAAATGTTTGTTTCACCATGGCGGTTACACCTTCCTGATGCCTGAGCTATTGAATCAAGTCCAGCTAAGCTTCTAATAACAGTACTAAAACTGATATCAACACCACACTCTATAACTTGAGTACTAATACAAATAACATGTTCCTTTTTATCAAGAGACACTTTCATATCATTAATAACCTTTAACCGATGAGACGGACATATATTTGAACTTAAATAATAAAGCTTACTCTTTTTATCATTATTTCTAATAATCCTGAATATCTCTTCAGCTGTTTTCACTGTGTTAACAACCACAAGAATACTTAAATGGTCTTTTTTTAATTCTTTAACCAAATTAAAAGCATCGTTGTAACTATAACCACCTTTTATGGTTTTATCTATAACATTCACTCTTTTAAGTTTATCGAAAATGTTTTGAACATCACTAACTATTTCACAATTTTCACTTAATTTTAATGGCCTTTCAACTTCGTTTAAAGCCGGTTGGGTAGCAGTACATAAAACAACAGTACAATTAAGAAATTCATTAAGGAAATTCACAGCTTCATTAAACAATGATGTACAATGAAGCGGTACAGATTGAGCTTCATCAAAAATTATTACCGAATTTATATAAGCGTGTAATTTTCGAATATCCTGAGAAGGTTTTGCAAAAATTACATTTAAGAACTGAACCATTGTTGTAAAAATTATTGGATAATCCCATCTAGCACTCAATACTTTAATATGATTTTCATCATCAAATTCATTTATTTTATTTTCAGAAATGACATTAGAATGATATTCAAGTAATTTATCATTACACTTTAAAGCTTTTCTTATTTCTTTGGCATTTTGTTCAATAATGCTTGTATAAGGAGCGACATATATTATTCTCTCTTTATTATATAATTTTGAATGATGCAAAGCATAATTTAAACTAGCAAAAGTTTTTCCCCCACCAGTAGGAACAGTAAGTGTATAAATTCCAGGCTTTTTACTAGCAAATGTAAAACAATCATCAGTAACTTTATCTCGCATTTGAAACACGGTTTGCTGTAATAAAGAAGAAGGTTTGTTCTTTTTAAATTTAGTAAGTTTTCTATCTAGTTCATAAATAAAACTATCTACGTAATGGTTTAAAATATCTTGTTCTTTATAAGTTTTTTTAGCTTCAAACAAATAACAATCATACCAATCAGAATCCACTAAAATACTATATAAAGTTTTAATTAACATATGAATAGCAAATATTTTGCTATTAAAATCTTCTATAGTTTCGTTTATATTATTTAAGAATAGTTTAATTTCTTTTGAACTTTCAGAAATAAGTTCTTCTAAATTATATTTAGAAAATATTAATTCAAATTCTTTAAATATATCTTGATATCTATTAGCTTTAATCTTATCAATTCTCTTAAATAATATAATTTGATAATCTTTATCAAGATAATCAGGAAGTCCACCATGATGATAACAAACAACAAAAGCAATTATTTCAGCCGCAACATTATCTAGCATATCACCATTTAATTTTTCCATAATATACTTGGCACCATAAACGCCATGATCTATACCAGAACCTTTTTTATCATTAGGATCAGCATTTTTTATATAGTCTTGAAATTCAGTTGTAAATTTCCCTATATCATGAAGCAAACCAATTAATAATGATATCTGTCCTAAACCTATCTTAGAAGCGATTGATTTACTATGTTCTGCAACACTTTCTAGGTGTTCGGTTAATAGTTGCACACTACCATCTTTCAACTTTCTTGCTATCTTCATAACATTTACCTCTTTAACCTTAGTTTAACATATAATTTATATTAAATGTTTTACAATTACTTCTTATTTACATTTTATGTGTTACAGTTTAGGTAATAAATAACAATATTTAGAATGTTTACAGTAAAGTTCAGGATAATTTCAAGACTACCCAAAGACTATTTTTGAAATAAAACCTCAATATGGAGGTTTTATTATGGTTACAAACGATATTAATTACTTTACATTATATAAATTTTCAAACCCTGTTATTACTAGCAAAAATCGTTTTTAAAGAGGGTTTACATATCCCGAAATTAAATTGCTAAAAAATAGGCAAATTTTTAGACTAATTTCCGTTTTTGTATTATAGGTATATGTAAACAAATATTTGAGCGAATTTCAACAGAATTAATGTTATTTAATTATATGCTATTACATTTTTTTTATTAGATACATTGCCTATATCTAACTCTATATTTTTTTAATTTTTTCCCTTAAAAAACTAATTAGTTGTTATTTTATAACATTAATTTTATGAGTAAAATCGGACTTATTATATATTTTAAATAACTTTAAAGTTTTTTCGATATGATTAGTATTTGTAGAATCATATTTTTTAATATATGATTTTATAATTGGATTATCAAATGTAAAACTTAAATTAATCCCTGAGAGAAAAGATATATCGTTATAAGTAATAACCCGATTATATAAATAAACATTTTCTTTTGTCAAAGTAGCAAGAGCGATATCAATTATTTTAAATTTCTTTTTAGTGAAAATATCTTCTATTTCTACATAGCTATTTTCATAATCTTTACTAATTATTTTAAAAAACCCAACATAAGATTCTTTCATTGCATTAAGCATAATTATTTTTTCTTCTTTTCTAAATTTTTTTTGATTTAAATACATTTCAGTGATTGAAGTGATTTCTAAATCATTAGGGTATATTAGTAAATCATAATATACTCTTGTATCATCTTCTTTATATAAATCTAGTTTAACATCAATTTCATTTTCAAATATATGAATTTGCTTTTCAATAGTGCCCCTAAATGGATATTTATTATCAATATAATCAATCATACTATCTAAAACTTCACTATGAATATTTCTAATCTTTTTATATTCTTTAATATGAGGTACATTTCTTAAAACTAAGTTTCTTATGCCAAACACAAGATTATATAAATCATTGTTAAATTCTTTTTTATCAATGTCATCTTTTATATTTAAACAGCAATGTTTATACTTTTTACCACTTCCGCAAGGGCAAGTTTCATTTCTTCCTATTTTCATCTTAATAAAAAAACCTCCTATAATATTCTCTATTAACAAGTTCATACATACACTTATAAAACATTTCTAAGCTAACTGTATATTCTTTAATCGTCTTAGTGTTAAACCACACACATCTTCTAATGAAGAAATCGGTAAAAAAATCATATAAATTAGTTCGATCCTTCTTCCATATTATTAGTATTACGAAGGCTTAAATATGTAAGAAAATAAAAATTTGCATCTTTAAGATATTGATAACTTTTTATATTATCAATATTACTAGACCAATCTCTAAATTCAATAAGATATTTTTCGTTTTTCTTATGGTTTTTTTCCCTTTCTTTTTCATTTATTGGTTCTATGTAATCATCCATTTTATAAATCCCTCCAATTATTTAATATAACTATTAATTGTTGTGTTTTCAAAACCCAAAATAGTCTTCTTCACCATAATTGTCATAAGCATCTAGTTCATCTAAAAAGAAATCCATATTATCATTTATTATTTTAACCATTTGTTCATATATTTCTTTTTCGATATATTTTTTTTCGCTCATGCACTTATAAAATTTCTTTAAGGTAGCTGCATTGCTTTTTATTGAAGTTTTACTTGACCACAAACATTTCCTAATAAAGAAATCTCCTAAAAAGCTATATACACGACCTATTCCATCTTCCATTAAAATAATATCATAATAATTTAAATAATTATTGAGAAATAAATCGATATTATTAAGATGATTTCTAATTGTTTTTTTACTTAAACCTTTTTCTTTAAGTTTGTTTTCAAATTCCTTAATATATTTTTTATTTCTTTTAATATTTTTAGCTACCGCTTTTTCAAAATCTTCCATTTTCATAATTACTCCTTTTCTTTAAACACTAATAATTTACTAATTATATAATTAAGAACTACTACAATTATCTGCCCAATTACCTTAGACCATACTTCATCAAACATAATTAAGTCAATTAGAACCATCAGCAATCCAGTTTCTACAACTAAAGTTGTAACTCTTGAACCACTAAATTTAATAAACTCATTTAACTTATTTTTATTAGTACTCTTAAATACAAACCAACGATTAGTAAAATAGGCAAAGACTACTGCAAGTATCCAAGATAATATATTAGATATAATATAATTAAAACCACATAATTTTAATAATATACTATAAGACCCAATACTTACTATAGTAGTAAGACCCCCAACTATTAAATAATCCCATATCTCTTCATTCTTATGATATATACTCCATCCCCATTTCCAAAATATTTTTAATATATTGGGCTTATATGTTTCATAATCATATATTTTATTACCTCTTACCATATAACTTTTCTTAGCAAGATCAAGTAGTGGTTTATCATGCATTGAATCACTGTACATCTCAAGTATTTCAGCCTTAGGATACTTCTCTCTAAATCTGACTATCTTCTCTTCACCACGACAATTAGGCCTCTTAAATTTACCAGTCTTTTTATCAACACTTGATGCAATCATATCTTTAACTTTTAACTTCTGACAAATACATTCTAATAAAAATTCAGGAGAAGCAGATATAATAATATCTTTACTATGATCTTTTTCATCTAAATAAAACTCTTTTATTTTATACTCATTTATATCCCAAAATTCTTTAACACAAGCATCAACATTATCAATAGTCTTTAAAAATGAAAACACTTCTTCTTTAAATTCAGTTATATTTATATATTTAGCTTTATATTTAATAAAAGGATTTATTAATTTAAATAAATAAAAAATTAACTTCTTATCTTTCTTTAAACAAAATATAAAAAAATCAATAGAAGAATCTCCATCATATATAGTTCCATCCCAATCATATAAATATAATTTCATATAAATCAATTCCTTGTTTATATTTTATCAAATAAAAAGACTTATTTATAGTCTTATATAGATTATTTCTATTAGTATTGTGATTCAATGATTTCTAAAGTTGATTTAACAGCAATTTCAATTTTTTGTTTTTGTTCATCATTCAATTCTATATTTGATAAATTTTGTTCAATAATCTTTGATATAGGGGTTGTCTCCTATATCAATACTTTTATGAAATCTTCCAAACATTTTATTGTTTCATCAAAATCTAGGTCTTTAGCATAACTATTTTTTTTGGCATAGCTTATCCATTTTTCTCTTAAAACATTACTATCTTTAACTATGTTAAGATTAGTAATTATATCTACATTGAACTTTCTTTTTTCAAAAGTCTTTTCTACTGCACCTCTTAAATTAGTTTTATTTATTTTATTAAATTTAAATTTATGTATTAAATAAATATCATAATAATCTTTCATTCTACTGCTTGTTTCTAATTTACTAAGTATTGTTTCAATTTTTTCAGCTAATACAGTTTCTAAATTATATGACCATACTTTATATACTTCATTGCCTAATAATGATTCATAATTAAAATCATCAGGTCCTGGATGTATCGGATCTCCTGTTGCTATATCAATATAAAATTTATCTTTTATATTTTCTAAACTAAAATTGATTGTTACTCTTAATCCACCATATTCATCTTCATCTTTTATGGCAGATATTTTTTCTATTTTAAATTTCACATTATCATTTACATCTATATCGATTATTTCTGTTACCATTTTAACAATATTTTCTTCAGTAAAATTTGCTTTTCTTACTGCAGTATCTATATCCATAGTACTTCTATTTTCAAACCCAAATAATCTACATAAATAGAAGCCACCTTTTAATATAAAATTATCTTTATATTTACTCTTTGATAAGCGTTCAACAAATCTGTCATACATGTAAAATCTCATTACAGAATTAAAATCAACATTTTTATCTTTGGATATATTTTTTAGCTTATCTTTTACAGCTTGAGCTGAATTACTCATAATATGCTCCCCCTACTATTTCCATTACTTTATCGCTTAATCCCATCTTTTTTGAATATTTAGAAAGTTTAACTATGTCTTTATCTCGACTTTGCGTATATTGCTTGATTGCTTTTTTTACTTGCTCAGAATCCATTCTTCCTTTTGATCTTATAATATCACAAATGCATCTTTCTTTATCATAAGCTCTAACTTTATTACCATTTGGAGTTTCTACTTCTATTACTCCCATTTCATATATTTCATCCGACACATAAAATACATTACACTTTTCATTTACCATATCAACATGATAATTTTGCGGAACAGTTACTGTATAGTTATACGGAAATTCCTCGGTCATTCCATAAAAATATAGAGCATTCATATGTGAAAAAATCACTTTTTTATACTTTTGTTGAAAGGAAAAGTAACTATCTTCAAAAGCATTTGGTGAAAGGTAAATTCCTCTTGATATTCTTTCAATATCTTTGTTATTTTGCATTATTGATAGATATTGTCTACTAATATTAAGAGGCTCAATCATTCTTGTTGAAAGCATACCGTTGTTAGTATCAGCTATTTGTTTAATAGCATCAGTAAATATTTTATATTGTTCATTAGGATATTTTATAGAGTATGATTTTAGTTGTTCGCTCATTTTTCTTATTGACTCAAGTGATTTAGTAAATGCATTATTAACTTCAACAGCTGGTTTCACAAATTCATTTAGTGTCTTGCTTAGTTCTTGCATTGGCTTTGATATCTGATTTAGTTGTTCTTTAATTTGACACATAGGTTCTTTTATTGAATTAATTGCTTCTACATAGTCTTTAAGAATATTTTTATCAATTTTATAATTTATTTTTTCTTCTTTCCTCATAACAATCACTTTCCTTTGACAAAGACACTGAAATTATACTACTTTTCAGTGTGGTTGTCAAGCGACAAAGACACTACTTGGCAATTTTGTAATTTAAAACTAAACTTTTAGCATCTAACTCAATATGATGCATACGATAAAGTGATTAATTTTATTTTATCAAAACCAAAAATCATCGTCGCCCTCATCGTAATTGTCATAAGCATCCATTTCATCTAGAAAGAAATCCATATTATCATTAACTAATTTTATTATATTATTATATATTTCTTTATCTATATATTGTTTTTCGCTCATACACTTATAAAACTTTTTAAATGTTGCAGCATTACTTTTAATTGAAGTTTTACTTGACCAAAGACATTTTCTTATAAAGTAATAACTTAAAAAATCATAAACTTGTTTCCAACCATCTTCCATTTTAATAATCTCATAATGATGTAAATAATCATTAAGGAAGAATTCAATATTATTAAGATGGGCTTCTATAGTTCTTTGAGTTAAACCGTTATCTTTAAGCCAGTCTTTAAATTCTTTGATATATTTTTTATTTCTTTTAATATTTTTAGCTATTTCTTTTTCATAATCTTCCATTTATAAATACCTCCTTTCTTTAAACAAAATATAAAATAATCAGCAGAAGAATCTCTATCATATATAGTTCTATCCCAATAATATAAATATAGTTTCATATAAACCAATTCCTTGTTTATGTTTTATCAAATAAAAAGACGTATTTATAGTCATTAAACTAAGAAATTATAATTTTTTTCAATTTTTAAAATTAATTTAGAGTTTTAAATTTAAAACCTAAAAATTTTTAACACTAACACTTTATTAAAAACAAACTTTTAAAAAACCAATTATATATTGAACTTTACTATATATTAAATAACAAATCGTCTAATCTTTTTATTAATTATTTATAATTGGACCAAGGAAATTTAGCATCTTCTCTTTACCTTTTAATGCATCATTAATCTTTTAAACAGACAATTGGTACAACTAGTATTCCATTATCTGTAGAATATGCTATATCAGTAGCTGTTACTACCATCAAAAATCTGGTTCTTTAAGCTTTTTATTTTCTTTTATTAGATTTTTTAATTTCAATAAATATTCTTCTGTTTTCTTCAATATAATTAGCACTTAATTTTACTTTAACTAAAGCACACCTGAAATAAGAGCCATCTACATAAAACATTTTACTACAGAACCAAGAAAGTTCATAGAGTATTTAAAATTACATAAATATAAATACGTACACTATAGAATTCAGGCTTTCTTGCCTTAAAGTTAATAGTGATGAAATACTAAATGGAAGCAGTTGTTAATGATAATATAAAAATGTGATAATTATTTTATTTGTTACCAACCCTTTCTAATTGAATAGAACACCATTTCTTTATATCTATTTTAGAATCTGGTAAATGAGATAATAAATGTGTTTTATTTATACGATAAATAAAACACAAAACATCTTTCGCCGTTTGTTGTTTTTCCGCAGAAGATAAATAACTAAAAAAACTTAATTCAGGAAAACCTCTTACATTATCCTCAGAATGACTCTCATTATCTAATACAACCCTAAACATAAGATTTTTATAATAATCTTTTATATTTTCATTCGGCAATATATTTAATATTTTTTCGTCCAAGCTAATATCACTGATTCCTAATTTAAAACTAAATGTTGAAAATGCCTCTAACACTCGTCTCATCATATTTCCTACTGATAAATCTAAAACATCATCAACTTCATCAGCCAAAGCATATTCATAAATTTTGTTCATCAATTGGGTATACACATTATGTTTGTTATATTTAAAGTCATTTAATTGTTTATTGTCCAAGTGAAACAATATATAATTAGCATATTTCTTACTTTCAAGACATAATTTAGATATTTCATTTAAAGATTTTTCCAAATTAAAACATAAGCTTATGTCATGGGTCATAATCAAAACTTTACTATGAACACAACTATCAAGCACTTGTCCCAATTTCCATCTTAATAACGAAATCATTCCAACTCTATTATCTATGTCAAAGCTTGAAACAGGATCATCTATAACTAGTAACATTTCTTCTGAATATAATTCTATTTCTTCTTTTCCTTCTGATAT
>Ga0265294_10005641_pt1 | contig 15246 bp, 6 predicted proteins | sample MunlanPumphouse3_FD_192504 | JGI IMG/M metagenome (GOLD analysis project Ga0265294, IMG submission 192504) | Groundwater microbial communities from a municipal landfill in Southern Ontario, Canada - Pumphouse #3 | ecosystem: Environmental > Aquatic > Deep subsurface > Groundwater | place... | reverse complement strand
AAGGGGGTTGCGAATATGGGGAAATTGATTATTCCAGGGGTGCTGTGTCTGTCGCTTGTGTCCGCCTGCGCGTTGTTCAGGCAGGAGCCTGCAAAGGCAACGACGTTTGCGCCGGAGATCATCACGGTTGAGCAGGGGGCGATTCAGAATGCCGGGGCCGGCACGGAGATTTGGCGAGGCGGCCCCGGTGACGGCGTGACGAACCTCATCCGTTATGCGGTGCGCGTCAGCGATTACTCCGTCAATTCGATGACCCGTCCGGGCTGGGACGCCTTCGAGACCCGGGAGGGCGTTTATCATTTCGAAAAGATGGACAAGCTTTTCGAATACGGTATCCAGTACGGGCAGAAGGTCAACCTCGCCTGTTTTGTCACCAGTTGCGCGGGGACGAAACAGAAGATCGACGACGCCTTTTGCTGTTATCCGGCGTATGTTCACGAGGCGATGCAGAAGAGCGGGCAGAAGGACAAGCTGAACACCCTGTGGTTGAACAAGGTGACCTATTGGGAGCCGAATTTCGAGAACGATTTCTTTTTCGAGCGCTACGACGCGCTGCTGAAAGCGTTCGCGGCGTATCTGGAGAAGCCGGTCACGTTCGGAGGAAAGTCGGTTCCGCGCAAGAAACTGGTCCGTTGCATCGAGCTGCGTCATTTCGGATATTGGGGGGAAGGCGCCTATCACAAAAATCTGCTTCCCTCGAACTCCGCCTGCCTGATCCGTTTCGCGGATGCCTATGCGCGGCATTTCCCCGGTATCCGGCTTGTGGTTCCCACCAATGGGATGGGGTACAACTTTGCGGGCTATAATCCTCTCGTGGATTACCATTTTCATCTGCTGGCGATGCGGAATCAGGCCGGGCTCGCCGGCATCTTCCGGGACAACTGGGGCTGCGATGAAAGCGAAGGTTTTTACCAAAAACTCTATTATGCGGCGAATCTGCATGAGAAAGACGGCGTCAAGTTGTATGAGCTGCTGCGCGACCGCTGGAAACACGCGCCGCTGGTCGGCGAACCGGGCCGGTGGGGACCCAAGAAAGATGGGTTCCGCCCGTATTGGGGCTTATACGAGCAGGTCAGCTATCTGCGTCCGTCGATGATCCGCAACTGCAATGTCAGCGATGGGAGGCACACGACGAACCCGACGGACTATTCGATTCACGACGACCCCAAGGCTCTGGATGCGTTTCACCGCGCGTATGCCGTGATCGGGTTCCGCTACCTGTTTACTGCGGCGAGAATCACGCGCGGAGACGGAGGCTTGGAGATCGGGACCGACTGGCTGAACATCGGGTTCACCCCGACCTATGACGCGTGGCGCATCCGGTACTTCATCGAGGACGAAGCGGGCGAGGAAATCTGGACGGGCGATTCGACGCTCGACCTGCGGACGGTTTTTCCCGATGAATCGACGCCTGCGGGTGTTGTGCTCGCGGATAAGGCGAGAACGCATGTGGACCGGTTTGACAAGGTGCCCAAGACGGGAAGGCTCTTCATTCAGATTGTTGACCCCGACGGCATCTCGCCGAACATGGCTCTGAGTATCAAGGGCCGGACGGCGAAAGGGGCCTATCCGCTGGGCGAAGCCGGATTCTGACAGGCCTTCTGTGCGCAAAAGGTTTGGTTGATTTTGCGTGATAGGTCGTTGAGCGGGTTGGCCCTTATCGACTACGATTGACACTATTGAAGTGGAAAACCACGACGAGGGTGTACTGATGAAACAAATTGATCGGCTGGTTCTCAGGGGCGTTTTTTGTTTGAGCGCGGCGGTGTGTCAAGCTGGGGTGAGCGTTGAAGAAACGACCATCACGCTGCCGACGTATGCACCGGGAGGGTATGACAAAACACCGGTGTTCTATACCGGCCGCGTCTACCAGGGCGCTCAGGGGCGCGTGTATCCGTATCCCATGCAGGACGTGCTGCACGACGTGAAGTTGGACGAGACCTACAAGTATCTCACGCTCGAGAACGATTGGTTGCAGATGGGGCTTTTGCCTGAGCACGGCGGCCACTTGCTGAACTTCACGGATAAACACTCTGGATTCGAGACCTTCTACCGGCAGCACGTCGTGAAACCCGCGCTGATCGGCATGCTCGGTGCCTGGATCTCCGGCGGTGTGGAGTGGAATTTTCCGCACCACCACCGCGCGACGTCCGCAATGCCGATTGACTGGGAAATCGGAGCCAACACGGACGGCTCTAAGACGATCTGGATCGGAGAGACCGAGCTCCGTCGGCGCCTCAAATGGACGATCGGCCTTTCGCTGCTGCCGGATCGTGCCGTCCTGCAGGCTGAGAATATTTTCATGAACCGGGGCCCGTATATCGAGTCTATGCTCTACTGGGCCAACGTTTCTGTCCACTGCGGCGACGACTATCAGGTTCTTTTTCCGCCGTCCTGTCATCTCGGGTTCGACCACCACAAGAACTTTTGGACCTCTTACCCGATCGGCCCGAAGTCGGTGGACCATTCATGGATTCCGTCCCAACGCTCCAAGTACGCCGATAACGCGGATGGCCTGATCGATCTTTCCTGGTGGAAAAACTTCACGGCCGAGTCGCGTTCCATCTTTGCGATGGACCCGGAGAACGACTGGATTGCCGGTTACGACTACAAAAAGAACGCCGGCACGGCGCATGTCTCCAACCGCCACATCACGGTGGGAAAGAAATTCTTCCTCTGGGGGAATTTCCCCGAGGCGCGCGTCTGGGACACCGTGCTTACAGACACGGACGGACCTTACCTTGAACTCATGGTTGGGTGCTGGAGTGACAACCAGCCGGACTACAGTTGGATCGACCCCTATGAGACACGTCGGGTGAAGCAGTACTGGTTCCCAGTGAAGGGCATCGGCGGCGTGAAGCATGTCACGATCGACGGTGCGGTGAACGTGGAGCGGCAGGCGAAGAAGGACGAGGTTCTGCTCGGGTTCCATTCCACACGTGTCCTGAAGGGCTGCACCGTAGAACTGATCGAGAACGGCAAGCCCGTCTTTACAGAAAAGAAAATTGCGATTGATCCGAACACGCCGTGGTGCAAGACGGTCAAGGTGTCCGCAAACGTCAAAGACCAGGCCCTGGCCGGCCGTCTGCTTGACCGGGACGGCAAGGTCATCCTTGCCTACACGCCTGTGCCGGATGATCCGCACAACCCGTTGCCGCCCCGTGTGGAGAACCCGAAAGTACCGACGGATTACACGAGCGCCGAAGAACTTTATCTGACCGGTCTGCGTCTGGATCAGTTCCACAACGGCCTCATCGATCCGGTCCCGTATTACGAACATGCCCTCAAACTGGACCCCTCCTATTCGGCGGCGAATGTCGCCTTGGGGATACGCCTCGCGAAGAGCGGCGACTATGCGAAGGCTGAAAAGTGCCTGCGTACGGCCGTCGCGCGTGTCACCCGCAACTACACCCGCGCCAAAGATGCCGAACCCGAATACATGCTGGCGCTGGTGCTCCAAGAACAGGCGCGTCTCGCAGCCGATCCGGTCGAGGCGGCCGCCAAGCTGAAGGAGGCTGAAGACCTGTTCTGGCGCGTCACCTGGCGTGCGACGCTCGCTCGCCCGGCTTACGTTGAGCTCGCCCGGCTCGCCTGTTTGAAGGGCGATTGGGAAGAGGCCCTCGCCCGCGCGGTCGATGCGCTTGACCGCGACGCGAAATCGGCCAAACTTCACGTCCTCAAGGCGTACATTCTCCGTAAACTCGGCCATCAGAAACCCGCGGCTGATTCCCTTCGCGCGGCGGAAGCCTGTGACGCCCTCGACTCTTGGGGCGTCGCCGAGCAGGCGTTCCTCAAGAACGGCGGCAAGAATGCCGTGGTGAACGCGGGAAGGAACCGCGGCCTCAAGGCGCAGCAACTGCTCGAAACCGTGTGCGACTATTGGGGCGTCGGCGCATGGGATGAAGTGGCCGAGCTCTCTCGCCAGGCGGACGCCATCGCCGCCGTCGAGAAGCCCTACGCGACGGAGGGCGAGGTTCTGCTGAAGGACACCGTGGCCGCGTGCGGTTCGTATAAGTGCCCGCTTTTCGCCTACTTCGCCGGTTATGCCGCCGCGATGAAGGGTGACGCTGACGGGGCGCGAAAACTTTACTCGGCGGCTGCCGCACAGTCCACGGACTACTGTTTCCCTAACCGCCACGAGGAGTACGCGGTGCTGAAGCATGCAGCGACGCTCAGCCCCGATTTCGCAAACACGTGGTATTACCTCGGCAACGTGGAGTGGAACTGGGACCTCAAGGAGGAGGCGCTCGCCAGTTGGAAGCAGGCGGTTGCGCTGAATCCGAAACACGCCCTAGCGCTCCGCAATATCGGGTTCGGCCTTGCGCATCCCGGCACGACTTTCACGAACACGGGCGTGCCGTCGGGCGTGCCTTCGCGCGAGGCGTATGACTATTACACGCGCGCCCTCGCCGCAGATCCCGGCAACTTCCGCGCCCTCGAGGAGATGGACAAGCTCGCCGAGAAACTCGGCGTCGGCACGGGGGAGCGGCTCGTCGCGATGAAAACCTACCGCACGACGGCGGAGAAGTATGACGCCTGCATCCTGCGCATGGCTTACCTCTTCAATGAGGCCGGAAATTACGACGAGTCGCTCAAGATTCTGACCTCTCGCCGCTTCCACGTGTGGGAGGGCGGCGAAGGACTTCTCGCGCCGTTCGTGGACGCGCTGTTGTTGCGTGGCATGCAAAAGATGGCGGCAAAGGATTTCAGTGCTGCACAGAAGGACTTTGAAACGGCGCTCACGTATCCCTCAAATCTGCAGGCGGGCCGTCCGGGAGACGCCGGTACAGAGCCCAAGGTGCGTTACTGCCTTGCGCAGTGCCGCAAGGCACAGGGCGACGAAGTCGGTTACAGAGCCGATCTCGAGAAGGCGCTCAAGGGTTGGGTGGCGCCGGGCGAGATGAACTACTACCGGTTCCGCGCGCTCTCCGAGCTGGGGAAGACAGGCGAGACCGCCGCACAGCTTGAGGAGCTCAAGAAGGGAATCGCGACGCTCGAAAAGCCGCAACCCCAGGTGATCGACGCGTACGCTAAGTTTGGTGGCGCGAACACGCCGGCAGAGCGCGTCGGGCACCGGACGGCCCAAGCGCTCTACCTGCGCGGCTTGGCCGCGTTAGCGGAAGGGAAACCCTCGGAAGCCAAGGAGTTGTTCGGCCGGGCTCTCAAGGAGCGGCCGTCGCTGATCTGGGCGAAAGCGATGGCGGACACGTTTTGAAGGATTGTTTATGCGTTTCATGGCGGGACATTTAACGGACTGCTGGCTATCCCTTATGCGCAAATCATTTGCCATACTGGTGTTGATCGCTTCCCATTCCTGCTTCGGAGGGGAGCGCGGATATCGTTTGATCCACCGCGTGTTCGGCATCGAAGCGGAGAAACTGGAGGCGGCGAAGGAGGTGTACACGGGCGTGTTCGGCGACGGACTTATCCTCGCGGCGTTCAACCAACTGTCGATCGGGCCGGCGGCAGCGAAGGACTTCACGAACCAGTGCGCGTTCGTGAAGCGGATGCAGGGGCGTGGCCTCGACATGCAAATCTGCCTCAGCTCCACGATCGGGCACACGGACGAGTGGACGGTGCCCGGCGGCTGGCCGACGATGGTCGGCTCCGATGGAATTGTCGCGAAGGCGGTGGCGTGTCCGCGGGCGGCGAAGTTCAAGGAATATCTCTGCGCCACCGCCCGCAAATACGCCGAGTTGAAGCCGACCGTCATCTGGCTCGACGATGACTTCCGCATGTCGCACCATCCGCCCGCGGACCACGCCTGCTTTTGCGGGACGTGTCTCGCGCGCTTCGGGGATGAAACGGGAATCGCGCATGACCGCGCCGGACTGAAGAAGGCGCTGCTCGAAGACGAAACCGCCAAAGGGGAGCGCGTGCGAGAAGCGTGGCGCGACTATAACCGACGCGCGCTCACCGAGCTCGTTGGGGCGGTCGCGGATGCGGTGCATGCCGTTGACGACTCGATAGCGATCGGCTTCATGGTTTGTAATCTGCGGGGACAGCTCTACGCCTCGCCGGACCTCAAGGCGTGGAGCGAACGCGCCCGCAACAGGAACGGTGAGGTGTGGTTCAGGCCCGGGAGCGGCGCGTATGACGACTGGAAGCCATACGGCATTGTCGGGAAGAACATCGAGATCGCGCGCCTAGTCGCTGAGACCGAGGGGGATGGGGTCGTGAACGTGACAGAGCAAGTGACGTGTCCGTACTCCCGCCGTACGAAGTCGATGCGGATGACTTTTCTCGAGCTCGCGCTCAACCTCGGCCTCGCGGGAGCTGACGGCACCACCTTCGACGCGATCAAGCCGAATCTCGACGAGCAGCTCAAGCCCGACTCGGTCGTCGGCGAGATGAACCGTCGTCGCGCGGAACTCGACCGCATGCATGCGCTCGTCCGCGGCAAAAGGCAGATCGGCATCGCTGCACCGGCACTCCCCGACGGTAAGTTCGTCGAAGGCCCGGTAAAGTCCCTCGACGTGAAGCTACGCGAGAACGGCGAATATTCCGCCGAGATGTTGCAGTCCAACGGCGCGTGGCAGTCGCTTGCCAATAATGACGTATTTGTGCTGCCTGCGATTCCCGCTTGGTCGGTGGCCGTGTTGAGGTTGAGAAAATGAACAGAAGAAAGTTTATCGCCGGGATGGGCGCGGCCTCGCTGATGCCCGCATTCGCCGATTTGGGACGCGTCGGATCCGTATCCGGGGTGTCTCGCCCCGGTCTACGCCTCGGTTTTCAGGTGTTCGCCGTTCGTGACCTTTGCGAGAAAGACTTCCCCGGCACGCTCAAGGCGGTGAAGGCGATGGGATACGAAGGCGTCGAGACTGGACGCTTCTATCGGCACAGCGCGAATGAGTTAAAAACGATTTGCGACGGCGCAGGACTCGAACTTCTCGCCTTGCAGCTTTATCCGCACAACATCGTCGAGCCGCAGCTTGCGGAGACGATCCGCTTCTGCAAGGAGTGCGGGTGTCGCCGCATCAACGTCGCTTGGTACAAGGGCAGCGAGGAAAATCAGAACGACTGGCAGCTTTTGATCAACGTGATCAACCACGCGGCGGAAGTTTGCGCGCGCGAAGGCATCGCTGTCGCCTATCACAATCACGACCACGAGTTCCGGATGAAGTTCGACGACAAGAGTGTCTGGGAATGGCTTTGGGAACCTTCGCCGAAAAACGAGTCGCTTCGCCAGGTTACCGCTGTGCCGCGTTTTTCCCCGCTCGTGATGCAGGAACTCGATTGCGGTAACTGCGTCCTCGGCGGCGGCGATCCCGTTTACTGGCTCGACCGCTATCCGCGGCGCAATCCGACGGTTCACGTAATGCCCGCGCTCGAAGAGACGGGGACACGGCCGGGTGAATGCGGTGTCGGGGCAAAATCAGACCGCGCCGACTGGCCGCGGATTATCGACGCATTGAGACGCAACTGCACAGAGTGGCTGGTCGTCAAGCCTACCGCCTTTCCCGATTCGCTTGCAGATCTTCAGGCCAGTGCCGTATACTTGCGCGGCCTCGGCGTCGGTTGAAGAGGTAAAACGAAGAGGTGTGGGCATGCGCACAATGATCTTGATTCCCGTCTTGGTTTTTGCCGGTATTTCCTGCCGCGGCGATACGACGTCGGTTTGTCCCATAGGCGAGGGCTGGGCGTTCGCGCCGGCGTTCAGCGACGAGTTCAACGGAACAGAACTGGACGCTGCAAAGTGGTGGGACTTCAATCCCGAGTGGCACGGGCGCAAGCCCGGCTATTTTTCGCGCGAGAACGTAACGGTCAAGGACGGATGCCTCTGCCTTGCTGCCCGCGTCCAGAAGCCGGAGGAGGTCACGGTCGAGGACAAAGTGCGGGGTTATGACCGGTTCACGACCTCGTCAGTGAAGAGCAAGAAACGTGTCTTGTACGGCTACCTTGAGGCGCGCTGCAAGTCGATGCGGGCGAGCGTGTGCAATGCTTTCTGGCTCTACGACCCGCTCAATCCGCCCGCGAAATACCGCGAGGGCAGCTTCTCAGAAGAGATCGACATCTTCGAGGTGTTCGGCAAGCCCGCCAAACAGGAATACGACCGTGTATTCTGCACGACCGTCCATCGTTTCTACACGCCGTACGTCGAGTCCATCGCGAATTTCAAACAAACGCCGCTGCCCAAGAAGGCGGCAAAGCAGAAGGTGCCCTTCGATTTCTGGGCGGACTTCCACGTATACGGCTTCCTGTGGACGCCCACGGAGATGCGGTGGTTCGTGGACGGCAAAGAGGTGTTCGCGCGCGACAACGATTATTTCAGTCAGGCGCTGTACATCATGTTCGACTGCGAGATCATGCAGAGCTGGGTCGGGCTGCCCGATCCCGCAGACCTGCCCGCCACGTTTGAGATCGATTACCTTCGCGTCTGGCGGCAGAAAGAGCTTCCGTATCCCCTGGCGAAGGGACTTTGAAAGGTGATCATGATGCACGTAGGACAAAGGATTACGAATCTGTTTGCGCTTGTGGCTGTCGGCGCGTCGCTGACGATGGTGTCGTGCGCACCGCTGGCTGGTGGAACGACGAGGTCGGCGCGCGTGTGCCGCGTCGGAGACGAGTGGACGGTCGAAAGCCGCTTGCTCCGCGTCAGCGTGAGCGTGGCGAATGCGACTTGGACAGTGTGCGACAAACGGTGCGGACGGGTGTGGCGGCAGGCGGCCGACACGAATTCGGTTCGGGTCGTTTATGCCGAGCCTCTGAATATGCCTTCGCCGGGCGTGGAAGTCGCGCTCGCGGTTCCGAACGGCACGAATGCGCCGCTGGCGCTGACCGTGCGGGTCAGCCTCGCGCCGGTGGACGGCGACGTTCTGTGGGAGCTGTCGGGGCCTGTTGGGCAGGGCTTTCGCGAATTGGCATTGCCAGCCCCTTTCGTGCTGGACGAACCTGAGGGCGTGCTCGTCATCCCGCAGAACGCTGGGCTTCTGTTCCGCGTCGATGAACTGGGGTGGAACGGCAAGACGCTGGGCGGGTTCTATTCGATGCCCTGGTTCGGCATGGCCGACCTGACGTCGGGGCAGGGGTATATCGGCATCCTCGACACGCCCGACGACGCGTCATTCCGCGGCAAAAAAGTTCGGGGTGCGGCGCACGACGTGCTGTCGGTGCAGCCGTATTTTCTGCCACAAAAAGGAACGTTCGGCTATGCTCGCCGGATCGTCTATCATTTCTCTGACAAAGGCGGTTATGTGGCTCTCGCCAAGCGTTACCGCGCGTACGCGAAAGAGCGGGGGCTGCTGAAGACCTTGGCCGAGAAGCAGCAGACGCGGCCCTCCATCGATAGCCTGGTGGGTGCGGTGAACATCTACTGCAGCGAGTTTTCAAACATTGAGGGGCTCAAGAAGCTGGGCGTCGAGCGGGCGATGGTGTCCGGTTTCACGAAAGACCGCGTGAAGCAGATTAACGATATGGGCTATCTGGCTTCACATTACGACATCTATACAGATCTCTACGCGCCAGACTCACCCGTTGGCAAGGCGGAGCGTTGTCAAGGATTCACTTTCCCGCAGGACGTCATCAAGAAAGCCGACGGTTCGAACCATGTCGGCTGGTGTCCTCACACAGATAAAAAAACGGGGATCACGTATCCCAGTTATGTGATTTGTTGGACGTGCGGTCTGCGGACGTTGCGGGAGAAGATGCCCAAACGTCTGGCGGAGTCCTCGTACACGGCGTATTTTCTGGACTGTGTGACGGCCACCGCTCTATACGAATGCTACGACCCCGCGCATCCGCTCACGCGTACGACAGATCGGGAGACGCGCGTGAAACAGTTCGACTATCTGACGCGCGAACTGGGGCTTGTCGCGGGTTCTGAGCAGGGGCGGGACTGGGCCGTGCCGGTGGCCGATTATTTCGAGGGCGTGATGAGCACGACCTCCTTTTTCGCAAACCCGAAAGAGATCCACGCGATACCTTTTGAAACGCTGTCACCCAATCCGGCTTTCGCCCGTTACGAGGAGTTCGGCTTCAATCCTTGGCGCCGGGTGCCGCTGTTCCAACTGGTGTACGGCGACTGTTGCGAGACGACGTGGAGGTGGGGCGACAACAGTCACCGGATGCCGCATCTCTGGTGGAAAAAGGATCTGCTGGCGATGATTCACGCGGCCATGCCGACGTGGGTCCTCTGGAAACCGCAGCAGGAACTTTTCAACAATCAGCGAGCGCGCTTTAAGGCCTGTTATGATAACGTGTGCCGGTGGCGGCGCGCAGTCGGCTACTCGGAAATGGTCAACCACGAGCGCCTGGCGAAGGACGGGTTGGTGCAACGCAGCACGTTCGCGAACGGGGCGTCGATCACAGTCAATTTCTCGGATGAGCAGCGGACGGTGAGGGCAGGCGTCGCGTTGCCTCCCCATTCATATCTGACAGAGGGGGCGGCAGCAAAAAAAGCCGGGCTTGCCGTGGGTGTGCCAGTGTGTGTGGACTAATCAGGGTACGGGCTAAGAAAGGGAAAAACATGAAACATCGAGTGATGATCTGTATGGCGGGGGTGTTCGGTTTGTTATGCCTGAGTGGTAAGGCGTTGGGTACGGAAGCGACGGGAGAGTTTCCAGATCTGACGCCGAATATTGTGACGCCGCCGCCCGGGTCGGCGCCGCGTTTTAACGGTGCGAAGGTTTTCGGCGTGCGGCCAGGCAGCCCGATCCAGTACACGGTCGCGGTCTCAGGGCAAAGGCCGATGACGTATTCCGCCGAGGGAATGCCCGAGGGCGTGGCATTCGACATGGGAAACGGACTGCTCCGGGGCGCGGTGAAGAAGCCAGGGACGTATCTGATCAAACTGCGTGCAACGAACGCAGCCGGCACGGCCGAGCGGGAACTGAGACTCGTGGTGGGTGACACGTTCGCTCTGACCCCGCCGATGGGCTGTAACACCTATGGCGGTCTCGGCCCGTTCGTGGATGAGAAGGGCGTGCGGGCCTCGGCCCGGGCGATGGCAAAAAAACTGCGCGACTTCGGCTACTGCTACGTCAACATCGACGACGGCTGGCAGGGCGAGCGCGGCGGCCCGTTCAACGCGATTCAGCCCAATGAAAAATTCAGCGACATGAAAAAGCTCTGCGACGATCTGCACGCGATGGGGCTCAAAGTCGGCAACTATTCGACACCGTGGCGAACCAGTTACGAGGGCTTTGTGGGCGGGTCGAGTGACAGTGAGGATGGCGCCTGGGCCAAGCTGCCGAGGGGCAAGGGTAAGGGCTGGACGCACGGACCGTACCGCTTCGAGATCAACGACGCGCGCCAGGCGGCCGCCTGGGGTATCGACTACTTCAAGTACGATTGGGGCATCGACAGCATGGAACTCGCTAAAATCATGGGTGACGCGCTGCGTGCGCAGCCGCGCGACATCGTGCTTGAACTGTCCAACACCGCTCCGTTTAAAGACGCCGCAGCGTACACGGCGATCGGTACCATGACGCGGACGGACGGCGATCTCGTGGATGTCTGGAGCAAGACTCAACTCGACGCGGGCAAACAGAAATGGGCGCTGGGCGTGCGCGACCTGTGGGTCTCGCACAAACGTTGGCAGGCCTATAACAAGCCGGGCCATTGGAACATGCCCTGCCCGTTGCGCGTGGGCATGCTGGGCGGCTGGGACAGAAAGCCGCTGCGCCCGAGCCGCCTGACCGTGGACGAGCAGTTCAGCCATGTGAGCCTCTGGTGCCTGTGGGCGTCACCGATCATTATCGGCGCTCCGCTCGACACGCTAGATGCCTTCACGCTGAGCCTGCTGACCAACAGCGAGATGCTTGATGTGAACCAGGATCCGCTCGGCCTTCAGGCCGTCAATCTGGACGTGTCGGGCGGCGAAGTGCTGGTGAAACGTTTGGAAGATGGCACGGTGGCTGTCGGCTTGTTCAACATCGGCGAGGAGCCGTCCACGGTGACGGTGACGTGGGAGCAGGCGCAGGTGCGAGGCCCGCAACGGGTTCGCGACCTCTGGCGGCACAAAGATCTCGGCGTCTTCAGCGACCGCTTCAGCGCAGCGGACATCCCGCGTCACGGCGTGGTGGTGGTGCGGCTCTTCCCGGCAGAGTCGGGCACAAATTAGTACCACGTCATCGGTTTGTGGAGTGCGGGAGCTTGCTCCCGCTTTCCAAAGCGGCGGCAAGCCGCCGCGCTCCAAAATGTGCCCGCGCCCCCAGACTCGTCTGCCCATTTTTCGATCAGGAACGCGCGATCTTCGCACATCCCTGCCGCTAACCGATTGCCCGGATAACCAAAGAAATCCTTGCAGAACGCCACGCCAGCATGCGAAACTGTCTTCTTATCATCATAGGATTGTAACGCGCAGGCATCGGGGGGAATCATGAAGAAAAGTGTAGTGTGTGGTGTTGTTCTGCTGGCGGGAATCGCCGGCGCCGCTGGCATCGTTGAAGAGAAAAAGGCGCTGCCGCTTGTGCAGGATGTGGATGTGGTGGTGATCGGCGGCTCGTCCGGGGCCGTGGCGGCAGCGCTCAAGGCGGCTGAGGCCGGCGCCAAGGTTTTCGTGGCCGCGCCGCGGCCTTATCTGGGCGAAGACATGGCGGGTAAGTTGCGCCTGCGCCTCGACAGTGACGACGATGCGCGCTGCGGGCTGATCACCAAGATGTTTACGCCGGACAAGCGCCGTCCCGAGTCACTGCCTTTCACGTACAAGGCTGATAAAACGGCGTCCGCTGCCCATAAGGATATCGGCGGTACGATGCTGGCCGACGGCAAGTGGAGCGAGGCGCCCACCCAGAGTGTGCAGTTTGAGGAAGATGTCGCGTTTGAACTGGACCTTGGTGCTGTGGTGGAACTCGGCACGTTTGCCGCCGCAGTCTTCCACCGCGAAGGGGACAAGGGCTTCGTAACCGCCAAAATCCGCGTGTCCGGCAGCCAGGATAAAAAAAGCTGGCAGCCGTTGGGCGAGACGGCGGAACGCACGAGTGAACTGGAAATGGAATGCGTGACCCTCACGGTGCCGCTGGCCGGCAAGCATCGCTATCTCAAAGTTGACGCGGTGCTCGGCGCCGGTGTGAAGCGGCAACTGCTCGGCGAGTTTTACGTGTATCCGGCCAAGGACCCGGCCGCCGGCCAGGGCGTCGCCGACCAGACCACGCCGTTGAAAGTCAAGAAAGCGCTGGATGCGGCGCTGCTGAAGGCCGGCGTATCCTTTCTGACCGGCACGCATGCGACGGAGCCGCTGCTCGACAGCGCCGGCAAGTTGTCCGGGGTGGTGATCGCCAACCGCAGTGGACGCCAAGCCATCAAAGCCAAGGTGGTGATTGATGCCACGGAACGCGGCCTGCTGGCGCGCGCGGCGGGCGGTCGGGCGACGCCTTTTCCGGCCGGCACCTACACCTTCACGCGCATTGTGGTGGCGGGCGAGGCCCCGCGCGCCGAGGGCCTGCGCGTCAAAGAGCTGTTCGGTCTCTATAACGCGCGCGTCACCGGCATCAAGCCGCCCAAGGGCTCGCCCGATATGATCGCGGGCCGCATGTTCGAGTGCGAGATTGACCTGCCGATGAAGGATGGCTCGGTTCGCTCGTTCGCCGAGGCGGAGCAGAAGGCGCGCGATCTGACCTTTGTGCCGAGCCAACTGGAGTCCGCTGACACGCTGTCGCTGGTGCATCCTGACCGCATACAGGGACAAGCGGCCTCGCAGGCGCCTTGGCCCGGTGCCGATGCCGTTGACCTGAAAACCTTTCAGCCGGCCGGTACGGAGTTCCTGTTTGTGCTGAGCGCGATGGCCGATCTGTCGCGGCAGGCGGCCGAGCAGTTGATGAAGCCGGGCAACTTGATGGCCGTGGGCGAACGCCTGGGCACGGAGGCCGCCAAACTGGCCGCGCGCCGGCCGGCCTTGGGCAGCGTGCGGGTGGCCGCCCGCTCGCCAGCCTCTCCGCGCGCCGCCGCAAAGATCGGCGAACATGCCAAAGGCTTGCCGCCCTATCTTTCGAACACATCGGGTTCAGTCGTCGCTGACGCGCGTGAGTTGCCTGTCCTGGCCGAGTGCGATGTCGTGGTGGCCGGCGCCGGCACCGGCGGCGGACCGGCCGGCATCGCCGCAGCGCGCCACGGCGCTCGCACGATTGTGTGCGAGTACATTTATCAGATGGGCGGCGTGCAGACGGACGGTCTGATCGGCATCTACTACTGGGGCAATCGCGTGGGCTTCACCAGCGAGATCGACCAAGGCGTGAAAGAGACCGGTGTTGTCTTTTCGCAGAGCAAGTCCGAGTGGTACCGCAGCCAGAACCGCAAGGCCGGCGCCGAGATCTGGTACGGCACGATGGTGAACGGCGTGGTGGTCGAGAACGGCGCAGTGACCGGTGTGGTGGTGCTGACGCCGGACGGTGAGCGCGGCGTGATCCGCTGCAAGGCCGCGATCGACGGCACCGGCAACGCGGAGTTGGCCGCGCTGGCCGGCGAGGAGACGGAGTTCATCACGGCCGACGAACTCGCGCTGCAAGGAGTGGGGCAGACGCCGCGCCTGATGGGGTCCAGCTACACGAACACCGATGTCGGCTTCTTGGACGATACCGACGCCGCCGACCTCTGTTTCTTCGCGTTGCGCTCGCGCTACAGCATGCGCGAGGGCATCTGGGATCAGGCGCAGGTCATCAACAGCCGTGAGCGCCGCCGCCTGATCGGCGCGTTCTACATGTCGCCGCTTGACGTCGTGAACGAGCGTACTTACCCCGATGTGGTGGTGCAGCCTTTCAGCAACTTTGATTCGCACGGCCATACCGTGCACGAACAATTTTTCATTGAGGATCCGGGACACCACGGCATGAAGGTCAATCTGCCTTACCGCTGCCTGCTGCCGAAGAAGCTGGAGGGCCTGCTGGTGACGGGGCTCGGCATCAGCGCCCACCGCGACGCCATGCCGATCCTGCGCATGCAGCCGGATGTGCAGAATCAGGGCTATGCGGCAGGCACGGCCGCCGCAATGGCCATCAAGGCCGGCGTCACCGTGCGCAAGGTGGACATGAAGTCGCTACAGCGTCATTTGATCGAGATGAAGATTCTGCCGCCGGATGTGCTGACCATGAAAGATTCATTCCCGTTGCCGCAGTCGCGGTATACGGAGGCGGTGAAGAGCCTGCCAGACACGTATCAGGGGCTCGGCGTGGTGATGACCGATGCCGCGCGCAGCGTGCCGCTGCTGAAGGCGGCACTCAAGCAGGCGCGCAAACCCGAGGATCGGTTCGTCTATGCCCATGTGCTGGCCATGATGGGCCATGCGGACGGCGAGCGCGAACTGATCGAAAA
>Ga0265294_10005639_pt1 | contig 15253 bp, 14 predicted proteins | sample MunlanPumphouse3_FD_192504 | JGI IMG/M metagenome (GOLD analysis project Ga0265294, IMG submission 192504) | Groundwater microbial communities from a municipal landfill in Southern Ontario, Canada - Pumphouse #3 | ecosystem: Environmental > Aquatic > Deep subsurface > Groundwater | place... | reverse complement strand
GACATATTTGGTTGCCAGGGTTCCAAAGGGAGTCGACTCCAAAGCCTTCAGCCTTTGGGGCAAGGTGGCAACAATATCATGGGTGATATATCTGCTATCGGTACGAGGATAGGTCACTATCTTATGGATCTCATAGAGTTTCTGCAAGGTATCCAGCGTCATCTTGGCGCTGAAATCAAGATAGATATTGGCATCACGTTGCAACTCCGTGAGATCATAGGCCAAGGGTGGGTGCTCCTCCATGACATTGGTCTGCAGCTCGACCACCTTACCCGAAGAACCAGGCAGGGTCTTCTCCAAGGCGAGGGCCTCCTGCTCCGTATTGATATGGGTGGAACCTTCCTTATCAACCAGACTAGCACTAAAGGAGGTGAAGTCAGCCTTGATCGTCCAGTAGAAAGTCCCAACAAACCTGTCAATCTCATCCTCCCTGTCTGTCATCAGGGCCAAGGTTGGTGTTTGCACACGCCCGGCTGACAATTTCGCATCGTAATGGCAGGTGAGGGCCCGGGTGACATTCATGCCAACATACCAATCGGCGGCAGCCCTGCTCTCGGCCGCAAGAAACAAGTTATCATACAGCTCGCTTGCTTTCAGATTGGCAAAGCCTTCGGTTATGGCGCTGTCGGTCTGGCTACTTATCCAAAGCCGCATAGCCTTCCCATGATAGCCGGCCTCTTCCATAATCCAACGGGCAACAAGCTCCCCCTCCCGTCCGGCATCAGTCGCGATGACCAAGGATTCTATATCAGGACGGACTAGAAGGGAGGACACTATGTCAAACTGTTCCCGGCTCTCCTCAATGACCTGATGCTTGAGATGTTCAGGAAGCATGGGCAAATCGGAAAGTGACCATCGCTTGTAACGATCACTGTACTGCGCAGGCTGGGCAAGCTCCACCAGATGGCCCAAGGCCCAAGTGACGACATACTCAGATCCTTCAATATATCCTTTCTCTCGGATGCGGCACCCCAACACCCGAGCCAACTCACGTGCAACACTTGGCTTTTCCGCCAGAACCACTTTCTTCATGGTTGAAGCATACCGAAAAAAGACGATTTGGAGCAAGTATGAATAAGAAAGCAGGGGAAGGGTTCTTCGACAATCATTGAGGCCTCCCCATATTTTGGTGAATCTTGACGACTGTTGCATTCAGCAGTATTATTGGATAAAATATTTGGAAGGAGAATATAATGGCTTACAAAATCCTAGATACCTGTGTTGCCTGTGGAACCTGCCAGTCAGAATGCCCATCCGGTGCAATCAGCGAAGGGGAGATTTACAAGATTGATCCCAATGTATGTGTTGACTGTGGCACTTGTGCTGATGTTTGCCCTACCGGTTCCATCGTGCACGAAGACTAATTTCAATTTGGTAATTTGTAGAGTGCGTACTCATGAGGGGTACGCATTTTTTGTCACCCCTATACCCTTATAAAAAAAACCAGTACTCTTTTTATATGACCAACGAATTGTTCTCACAAGAGTTAAGCGTCACGCAAGTCACTTCCTTAATCAAAAAAACACTTGAGGGTGCCTTCTACGGACTGAAAATAACCGGAGAGATATCGAATTTCCGTCCATCCTCCACTGGACATTGGTTCTTTGCCCTCAAGGACAAGGACAGCATGATAAGTGCCGTGATGTTCAAGTCGGCTCTCTGGAAAACCGGATTCACCCCTCAAAACGGGGACAAGGTCACGGTAACGGGAAGCATTGACGTATGGGAGCAACGAGGTACTTATCAAATCAAATGCGACACTATGACAAAAAGTGGCAACGGTGACATCCTCTCTCTCTTGGAAGAACGAAAAAAACAGTTTGCAGCACTAGGCTTCTTTGACCAGGAACACAAGGTCGCACTCCCTCGGTTTCCCCATTGTGTCGGTGTGGTCACCAGTCCGACAGGAGCGGCTCTTCAGGATATACTCCAGATACTGGGGCGCAGGGCTCCAGGCCTGGATGTACTAATCCTTGGTTCGGCTGTGCAAGGTGAGGAAGCAGCCACTACCATAGCACAACGGATCATGGAGGCAAATGCCCTGCAGCTTTGCGATGTGCTTATCGTTGGACGAGGAGGAGGATCGCTGGAAGACCTTCTGCCTTTCAGCGAGGAATGTGTCCTGAGAGCCATATATGACAGCACCATCCCGGTAATCAGCGCGGTAGGCCATGAGATAGACTGGGCCTTAAGTGACTATGTGGCGGATATGAGGGCACCCACCCCCTCCGCCGCGGCCGAATTGGTCAGTCAAGGCATCGTTGACCTGAGGGAAAGCCTCATGACGAGCGAAAAGCAACTTAAGCAGGCGATGGAGCATAAGCTGGATATCATCCAATCTGTCATAGCTCTTGCCAAGAAAGAACATCTGAGCTCGGCCCTGCTGCATAAGATTGAAAACCTGACCTTCCGCCTGGCAAATACCAGCGATGCCCTTGTCATGGAAGAAAAAGCATTGCTACAGGACAAAGAACACCGGTATCTGCAGCTCTTTGGACAATTGCAAGCATTAAACCCGCTTGCTATACTTGCCCGTGGTTATGCAATAGTGACCGACGAACAGGGGAAGACAATCAAGAGAGCCAAGGATGCACGGCAAGGCATGCCGGTGAACCTTGGGTTTGCCGATGGGAAGGTCAAGGCTGTGATTAAGGAGAGGCAAGATGGGATTTGAACATGATTTAGCACGGGTGCAGGAGATAACAGAGAAACTCAATGACCCGAATACAGAATTGGATGAAAGCCTGAAGCTGTACGATGAAGGCATCAAGCTTTCAAAAAGTCTTGAGAAACAGCTTCTCGAAGCCAAAAGGAAAGTACAAATGGCCAGTGGCAGTATTGCAGAAGGCCTGAGCATCTCCGATATCGATGAGGAACAGACGAATAAATGATTCAGAAAAAAAGGATAATCATCCTCATCCAAAGCCCTGACAAGAGGGGAATCCTGGCAAAGGTGACTTCCTGGTTCTATGAACAGGGTTTCAATGTCCTGCATTGCCAGCAACACACAGATAATAATGAGCAGATATTCTTCATGCGCCTTGAGCTGGATATGGACGACCTGAAGATGTCGCGTAAGGAATTGGAGTCTTCATTTGGTTCCTTCTCACAAAAGGAGAACCTCAATTGGAGCATCCATTACAGCGATTACATCCCACGGGTGGCCGTTATGGTAAGCAAGACCAGCCATTGCCTGTATGATCTCATCTCGAGAAAGGCGGAAGGCGACCTGCAATGCGATATTCCCCTGATTGTCAGCAATCACCCCGACCTGGAGAGTATTGCCAACCAATTCAGGATTCCTTTCTATTACTTCCCTATTGACCAGACAAACAAGTGTGAGCAGGAACAGAAGATCCGCTCCCTGTTCAAGCGCTTTGATATCGATCTCGTGGTACTAGCACGTTACATGCAGATACTCAGTGAGGATTTCATCAACGAATGGCAGGGAAAGATCATCAACATCCATCATGGATTCCTTCCTGCCTTCCAAGGAGCCAATCCCTATCAACAGGCTTATGACCGTGGGGTCAAGATGATAGGGGCCACCGCCCATTATGCCAGTAGCAATCTGGACCAGGGGCCCATCATCGAGCAGGATGTGGTAAGGGTGAACCACGAGCTCACCCCCAACGGGCTTAAGGATGTCGGCAAGGATGTGGAAAGACGTGTCCTGGCCCGTGCGGTGAGCGCCCATCTTGAGAGCAGGATCATCATTTGGAAAAACAGGACGATAGTCTTTGGGGTCGAGCGCTAGCGTTCCCTTCGTTTGCATGTGAGGCTTTCAACACAAAGGAGAAAGAGCTTGGTCTGCCCGAGAATTGTCTTGTCGTAGGCAAAGTTTTCCTTTCCTGTCAGTTGCTTCATCAGCACAGCAAGATAGTGTTCCTTTTTTTCCTCAGGGGCTGCGCTCACCATACCATTGCCCATCACACTGGTATAGGCATAACTGTAGGAGCAGGCGACAGGACCGGTGAGAAGCTGTCCCTCCCCCTCAATCTCAAAACAGACCTGCCTGGGCTCAGTGAAGAATTCAGCCTTGCGTCCAGCAATGGCTCCGTGGAAGACCAGATACCATTTCCCTCCTTCCTGTATGGCCCCATAGTTCAGAGGAAAGATGCACATGCCAAGAGCATCCTGAAAACCAAGGTGAAGTACTTTCTCATGTCTTAGAAAAAGGCTAATTTCCGAACTGTCAGTTATTTCTCTTTTACTTCTTCTCATATGCCAAGCATAAAAAAAGGGGGAGATATTGTCTACCTCCCCCAGTCGTTGTCTCTCTCCCTATTCTTCCTCAGAACTGTCCTGAAGAGCATCATAGCCTTCCTCACCGGTCCGTACCTTGATGACATTCTCGCAATCGTAGACAAAAATCTTTCCATCACCGATGTGCCCTGTGTACAAGGCCTTTTTTGCAGCCTGAATAACAACTTGTACAGGCACCTTGCTGACGACAATCTCCACTTTCATCTTGGGAAGCAAGGTCATCTCGATAGGAACACCACGATAATACTCATCATGCCCCTTCTGCATCCCGCATCCCATGACGTGGGTCACGGTGATTCCCGTTACCCCGATATCATTCATCGCCCTCTTCAGATCCTGGAACTTGCTCTGACGGCTGATTATCACCACCTTGCTCAGTTTCGCCTCAATGCTACTCTTCTTCGATACAACAGGCACGCTCTTTTCCAGAGGGATGACAGGCTCGTGGATCCTGGCATCAGAAGTAAGTACGGAGACGGAAGAGGAAGCAGGCATGAAATCGCTGTACGCTCCATTGACAAGCCCATGCTCAAAAATATCAAGACCCGCCAATTCTTCCTCAGCCCCAACCCTAAGCCCCACCGTCTTCCGGATAAGGGAGAAGACAATCAGCATGCAAACGGAAACCCACAGCATAACCGAAACAACTCCGATGAATTGTATGCCCAGGAAACTGAAGCCATGTCCATAGAAAACCCCCTGTTCCACACTGAAGAAACCAGTGAGCAAGGTACCAAGGGCACCACAAACACCATGGACACTGATGGCACCGACAGGATCGTCTATCTTGACAACCTTATCGAAGAACTCGACAGCAAAGACCACAACGACGCCTGCAATGATACCAATCATCGCAGCTCCAAAAGGAGAGACCGCATCACAGCCGGCGGTGATGGCCACCAAGCCGGCAAGAGAGCCATTGAGTGTCATGGATACATCTGGTTTCTTGTAACGGATCCAGGTGAATATCATCGTCGCACAAGAAGCGGTAGCAGCCGCAAGGTTGGTGGTCACAAAAATCCTGGAGGCTTTGACAAGTGTTTCATCCCCTGTCATCGAAACAGTCGAACAACCATTGAACCCGAACCAGCAGAACCACAGGATAAACACGCCAAGAGCTCCAAGGGTAAGACTATGGCCTGCAATGGCATGAGGTTTTCCCTCACTGTCATACTTACCAACACGGGGGCCAAGCAACGCGGCACCAATAAGGGCTGCAATACCACCAACCATATGCACCGCAGTGGAACCAGCAAAATCATGGAACCCTAGCTGGCTAAGCCAACCACCACCCCATATCCAATGGCCACTTATGGGATAGACCACCAAACTAATCAAGAAGGAATAAATACAATAGGCACTGAACTTGGTCCTTTCCGCCATGGCGCCGCTGACAATAGTGGCCGCTGTAGCGCAAAACACTGTCTGAAAAATCAAAAAAGCATATGAGGGATAGGAACCAGCTACACCATAGTCTCCCCGCACAAACAGGTCAGGGACACCAATGAAAGAAAGAATCTCTCCACTCTTGGACACTCCGAACATCAAGCCAAAACCAAGAATCCAGAAAGCTGGAGTCCCGATGCAGAAATCCATCAGATTCTTCATGATGATATTTCCTGCGTTTTTGGCCCGGGTGAACCCCGTCTCGACCATTGCGAAACCCGCCTGCATAAAAAACACAAGAGCGGCCCCGAGCAAAACCCAAATTGTGTCTACTGATGAATACATACGTCCCCTCCCAACATTTGAATAAAAAAAGGCGACAACAGGAGAAGCTCTCCCATCGCACGCCTTTGTACGCCAGCATTAGGTCCTAAAAAAAGAGAGGGCGATGTGGATAAACCACATCGCCCTTGATGATGCAACTTTTATAGAACTTTTTACTCACCCTTGTCAATAACCCTAATTCACAAAATTCAAACCTTTTAATGCAGGATGGAGAAAATATCCATCCTTTCGTACCAATTCATCATCGAAGAAAATCTCCGCACCTCCATATTCAGGCCGCTGAACCTGCACCAAATCCCAATGCACAGCTGAATCGTTACCATTATAGCAGTCATCATAGGACTGCCCGGGAGTGAAATGAATGGAACCACAAATCTTCTCATCGAAAAGGATATTATCAATGGGTTTTGTCACCTGGGGGTTGCAACCAAGGGAGAACTCCCCCACATAACGAGCCCCCTCATCGGTATCAAACACTTTATTGATCAGGTCATCGTCATCGCTCTGTGCCTCGATTATCTTGCCATCCTTGAAATTGAGACTGATATTGCTGAAACAATGTCCCTGATAAGTGCTCTTGCAATTATAGGTGATTCTGCCATTCACGCTATTTTTCACCGGACAACTGTAAATCTCACCATCAGGGATGTTCTTTTCCCCTGCACAAGGTATCCATGGCATATTCCTCACACTGAAAGTGATGTCGGTCTTGGGACCCACAATATGCACCTTGTCTACCGTATCAAGATATTGTTTTGCCTTGAACATGGCGCTTTTCATGACTGGGTAATCGACATTAAGACACACCTCATAGAAATAGTCCTCAAACTCGGTGGTGGACATCCCAGCCTGCAAAGCAAAACATTCAGTCGGATAACGAAGCACAACCCATTTCGTATGAGGGACACGGACCTCTCCATGCACCGTTTTGTTATAATATTTGCTCACCAGATTGGCTTTCTCGGGGATGGAAGAGAGCTCCCTCACATTGGCGATGCCACGGATGCCAATGAAAGCATCCATCTTTTTCATACGATACACATCGACATCGGCCCAGAGCTCAAGGGATTCCCTGGTCGCTCCAAGGCTCATGGCCCGTTCGACTCTCTCGCTCCATATATTGACTAGGGGATAAGCTCCTCTCTCATATACAGCCTCTACCAAAGCCTCAACCATGGAAACAGGAACATCAACTGCATTTATCCAGCAACTCTCGCCTTTTTGCAGGTTTACACAATAAGTTGCCAACAGCCTTGATAACTGTTTTTCTCTCTGATCACTCATATCGCACTCCTTTCATTTCATATTTCACAGGTTTTCCTGTCCCGGGATCGGTGAATTGCACAGAAATTGCAGTAAGCCCAAAGCTCTTGCCACCCAACCCAAAATAAAGCTCATCGCCATCAAGAGGCCAGCCACTCCAAGCCATGTGGACTCTCACCTGGTGTCTAAAACCAATATTCAATGTGCAAAGAAACCGATGCTCTTCCCCTTTTTTCTCCAAATGTCTTACTCTGGTCAGATACCAAGAGCCTGATGATTTATCCTTCCAGTTTCTGGGACAATCATTGGTCACAGGCCGTACCTCACGATGATTATCACCAAAAGGACGAAAAAGGGAACCTATGACAACTTCCTGCTCCTTAAGCACATCCCCATAAGGATAGACGGGGAATCCTACACCAAGATCAGTGCGGTTGAGGCTACTTACCGCAAGATATTGCTTGATTACCAAACCAGCTTCCTGTTGGGAACGGAGAGAGGAAAAAGCCTCCTGGGTCCTGGCTATGACCACAAGACCGCAGGTGTTTGTATCCAGACGATGGAGCACCCCACCTTCCCATCCATTACGTCCCAAAGTGACAACTTCGCTGTATTGCTTTGCGACCCGAGAAAGAAGCGTATCCTTGTCAGGTCCATCGCTCTTAAGGGGAACTGTCGCCAGGCCGCTTGGCTTAAAGACCACAAGATAATGAGGGGTCTCGGCTACCACATCTAAATTTTCCATAGGACAATCATATCATACAGCCTTAGTGTTTGAGAATTCTTTTGCACGAGGGGGAAAGACATTGTATACTGGGATTATGTCTGAAATACCTATCAATCCTTATACCAGTCCGACGGTAATCCTTGAGCTTATCTATCGTCTAAAGATAAAAGATGTCATGTGCTCCCACCTGGTGACAGCCTCAAGCGACACTTCGTTACGGGAAATACAAAAGATGATGAGAGACAGCAAGATCACCGGGGTTCCTATTGTCAGAGGCAATCGGCTTATCGGGCTGATAAGTGTGGACGACATCATCAATGCTCTGGACAAAGGATATATCGAGGACAAGGCCGAAGAGCATATGTCCCGTAATCTGATTGTCCTGGAAGACGACATGCCTGTAAGTTTTGCCATCAGGTATTTTGACCGTTTTTCGTTCCATCGATTTCCTGTGTTGAACAAGCAGAAGGAGCTTGTAGGTATGATTACAAGCCGTGACATCTCCAGCTCTCTCCTGCTTGAGATGAACCGCGAGATGGAACAGCTTGAAAAGCATAGCAATATTTCCAATGGGTTGAAGAACAATCTGAATGATGAGATATACACCTATACCATAATGAAGAATGACTTTGAGAATGCAGGCTATGCCTCCACCCAGATCAAGAAGAAGCTCAAAGCCTCGGGCATCGCCCCGCATATCATACGCCGTGCGGCCATCGCCAGTTATGAGCTTGAGATGAATATGGTTGTCCATAGCAACGGGGGTGAGCTTATTGCAGAATACAGCAATGACAAGCTCGTGATCACCGCACGCGATACAGGACCAGGTATACCGGACATACAGAAGGCTCTTACTCCTGGTTGGTCAACAGCCAACGAGTGGATACGATCGCTTGGCTTTGGAGCCGGCATGGGTCTGCCCAACACGAAGAATTGCAGTGATGCTTTCACTATTGAGAGCTCGGAGAAAGGGACATTGGTATGCAGCACTATCTACCTGCATCCACAAGAGGAGAAAACAAATGAGAATCAATGATCTGACAGCAAAATTCACAGTCCTTAGTATGAATAACGGTGATGAGGAGTTGAAAAACGCATACACAGGAGATCTTTTGAGTGATGTGATGGGCAACGCCCCTTCCGACAGTGTCCTTATCACCATCCAGGCACACAAGAATACAGTGGCTGTCGCATCGCTTGCAGGCATCAAAGCGATCATCATCTGCAACAACCGTAGTGTCCCTGTGGACATGCAAAGTGCAGCCAGGGATGAAGGGATAAGTATTTTTACAACAAATGAAAGCCAATTTTATGCAAGTTATACTGTTGCAACATTATTAGGCAAGGTTGATGCGCATAAAGATTGACCTGCATAATCATAGTTGCCTCTCCCCTTGTGCAGCCGATGATTTTACTCCCTCTCTCCTTGCTATACAGGCCATGGATATGGGTATACAAGCGTTAGCCTTGACCGACCACAATACGTGTCTGAACAACAGCGCTTTCAAGGAGGCCTGCAAGCTTTGTGGCATCCTGCCGTTCTATGGCATTGAAGTGACCACCGTTGAGGATGTGCATGTGCTGGTGTTGTTTGAAAAACTTCAGGACAGTTTGGAATTTGGTAGTTTCATTGATTATTTACTTCCGCCCACCAAGAACAACCCCCATCTTTTTGGTAACCAGCTGATTGTCAATGATGAGGGCGAAGTACAGGGAACTTTTGAGAAATCATTGCTTGGCACAAGCGGTATAAGTTTTGATGATACGATTGAGGAAGGCCTAAGCCGGGATGCATTGGTCATTCCTGCCCATATCGACAGACCTGCGAATAGCGCACTTGCAAATCTGGGCTTCCTGCCGAATCTGAGCTATAGCGCGGTTGAGGCAATCCATATTCCCCTGAAGGCCGAGACCTGGGGTAACACCATAATTACTGGAAGCGATGCCCATTGTTTTGAAAACGTAGGCCGCAGAGCCTTTTTCCTAGAGATTGAAGAATTATCATTCTCTGGTATAAAAGAAGGCCTCCGAAGAGGCCTGGTAACTTATAGGCAATAATTCTCACACTAACGGTTGCTTGAACGACCAAAAATTCTCAAAAGATACAAGAAGATATTCAGAAAATCCAAATAAAGGCTTAAGGCAAACATGATACTGACTTTTGTGTAGGTAGCCTCGTCCATTGAGGAACCATACTGGTCGTTGACCTTAACCAACTTAGAAGTGTCCCATGCTGTCAGCCCGAGGAAGATGCCCACTCCAAGATAACTCAGAAGATATTCCATACCGGTGGAATGAAAGAACATATTCATCACGCTGGCTATTATAAGGCCCCATAATGATACCATCAGGTAGTATCCCCAACCACTGAGATCCCTTTTTGTTGTCATGGCATAAACGCTCATACCAGCGAACATCATTGCTGCCGAAACGAATGCCTTGGAGATTACAGCTCCGGAATAAACCATGAATATAGTACTAAACAAAATACCATTAAGCACCGAATAGGCCAGGAACGCCCCAATGGCACTATTCTGGCTCATTGATTCCAACCGGGAACTTAGGAAAATCACCAAAGCGAACTCGGCGATTATCAGTAAGATGAAGCTGAAGGAATTGCCAAGCATAGCCTTCATCAGGCCGGGATTCGCCGCAACCACATATGATACCAATGCCGTAATTGCCAATGCCGCAGTCATCCATACATAGACATTCTTCACGATACTTCGCTCTCGGACGTCTACGTTATGCAACATCTGTGCTTTTTGCTCTGTCATAGTCTTTGCTCCTATTACTTTGTAATGTGAATGTATTTATCCAATAAGTCAATTGTTATCATACTCTTTTTTTACTCCATCTTCCACTTCTGAAAAAACAATAAAGAGTAATGAGCTCGGTGCAATCCCCGACAAGATAGGACAACCAGAGAAAGGAAATGCCCAGATGGAGAAGTTTGATTACTATCAGGGCATAGGGTATCTGGAATACCCATTGGGCGATAAGAGACCCGTACATGATGGCTCTCGTTTCCCCGGAACCATAGAATGCCGCGCTAAGTCCACTCATCAGAGCCAGGCACAATAGACAAAGGGCAAACACATGCATCAAGGATACCCCGTCTTTCCCCACACTGATGCCTCCTAAAAATATTCCTAGCAACTGGTGGGGGAATAGCCACATCAAGGCGCTCAGGACCACGGTACAAGCAAGACAATTGAGCGTAGTAAGAGAGATGACCAGTTTTGCCTCGGAAGGTCTCTCTGCCCCCAGACAATGCCCAACAATGATGCCGCTACCCGTCGCGATACCACTTGAGGGCATGCAAAAGAATTGATAGATTCGAGTACCCACACCGAGAATGGCGATAGCAGAGGTACCGAAGCCAGACACAAGTCTGAGCACCACAAAAGTGCAGACATTACGGAGCAACAAATTCAAACCACTAGGAAAACCTATGCTAAGGAGTTTGCGGTCTATCTCCTTATCCCTTTTTAAAATACCTTTTATTCTTAAATGTACAGGCGCCTTCCCCCTAAGCAATTTTACAAATCCTACCACAAAACTGAAACTGACTGAGCCGACAGTGGCGATGGCGGCCCCTGCTATGCCAAGACCTAATCCAGGGATGGAGGTGCCGGGAATTGTGTGGAACATCAAAAGAGGGTCAAGGACAATGTTCATAACAGAGGCGACCAAGAGCAATCGCATGGGTGTCCTTGCATCGCCGGTACATCGAAATATGGTATTCACCGTATAGGAAGAAAAAAACACAGGAAGAAAAATCAAACGGATATACCCATAGGAAAGGCCATACCGGATTACTGTGCTATCATGGCTATACAGATGATAGAACCAGGGCAGGAGGACACCCATGACCACAGCTCCGATACATGCCAGCAGTATCTTGAACATAAAAGTTTTCTGACAGACATGCTCGGTTTTTTCAATGTTGCCCGACCCATAAGCCTGACTTATCATAGAGACACTTGAGCAACCGACTATCTCATTGAGCACCTCGACTATCCAGAACAATGTAATGAAGATGGTCGAAGCAGCCACCGCCGCTTGGTCAATCATGCCAATGAAGACCATATCAACAATATCATAAAAGGCTTGAAACAAAGATCCGCTCATCGTGGGAAAAGAAAGATGGACTATTTCCCTTTGCAACCGATGTTTCTCTTGTCTGAGCGATTCCATGCCAGCAACTCTATCCCAAAAAAAGAAGCTAGGCAAGCAAACCAGGCAATGGTATAGTTGAGTCATGAAACGCTTCATACCCCTCGTTTTAGCCGTCCTGCTACTTGCAGGATGCCAAAGTTCAAAGCAGGGGCAACTTGTCAAACAGGACCAGAAAGAACAGGCTCTTAAGATGGCTTTGAGCCAGGCATGCAATCAAGTGCCGGTGAATCTTTTTTCGTCCTGCACTGCCTTGGACTTGCTGGGGCCTGACGCCTCATCCCTGTTGGAGCAAGGACAGATACCTCTGCTACAAACAAGCATTGAACAATACAGGAAACTTTGTCTGCAAGCTTTCAAAAACACATTGGTGCAGATGAATGACATTATTACGAGCTATACCAATGATTTGATAATCGAGAATCCTACCTTGACTATTGCCTCCAGCAATGACAGCACTTCCCTGTTACTCGACCAACAGTTTGGAAGCCAGATAAAGCAAAGAATCAAGACAATACTGGAAACAGAGCTTACTGAGAGCTCACATCTGCTTGACAGCATTATTAATCACTATACTATCTGGAATGAAGGAAAAGTAACCTTGGGATATCCTTCCCTGGCTTTGGTGCAAGGCCGGGATGCTGAGGCAATGGCATCCCTATTCTATACGACGTATCTTGCTCAACTACGTTATCAGGAAGTGGATGTGAGAACCACTCCACGACTGAAGGATACAGGTTCTCTCTATGAGTTCTTCGCACAACAGGATATAAGCAAATGAATCTTTTTGAAAGCGCCAATGAACAGGAACAGCAAAAGAATCAGCCTTTGGCCTATAGGATGAGGCCCCGTACCTTGGATGAATATATCGGTCAAGAGCATATCATAGGCAAAGGACGGCTCCTGCGGCGTGCCATCCAAGCCGACCAACTTTCATCGGTAATCTTCTATGGTCCACCGGGAACAGGAAAGACCACCTTGGCCCGGGTGATAGCAAATACCACAAAACGACATTTTGCAACTCTTAATGCAGTACTTTCAGGAGTGAAGGAACTACGGTACGAGATAGACGAAGCCAAAAACAGGATGGATCATTATGGACAAGGTACCATCCTTTTCGTAGACGAGGTCCATCGATGGAACAAGAGTCAGCAGGATGCGCTTCTTCCCTGGGTGGAAAACGGGACTTTTATCCTCATCGGAGCCACCACGGAGAATCCGTTCTTCGAGGTCAATGCGGCATTGGTATCCCGTTCACGTATCTTTCAGCTCAAGAGCCTTACCGACGATGACCTTACGAATATCGCTAAGCAAGCCTTGCTTGACAAGCAACGTGGGTATGGAAACTATCAGGTAAGTTTTGAAAGCGGAGCTTTGGAACATCTTGTGGAAGTGTCCAACGGGGATGCGCGCTCACTCCTCAATGCCTTGCAACTTGCAGTGGAGACCTCGGTTGCCAGTTTTCCTCCTCCAGAGGGGACAAAGATACTAATCTCTAAGAGTGCTGCTGAGGAAAGCATCCAGCGTAAAGTGGTCCTGTATGACAAAGAAGGGGATTATCATTTTGATGTAATCTCGGCATTCATCAAGAGTCTTAGAGGAAGCGACCCTGACGCTTCCTTGTATTGGCTTGCTAAAATGGTGGCGGCAGGGGAAGATCCTCGTTTCATTTTCCGCCGGATGCTCATAAGCGCCTGCGAGGATATAGGGCTTGCCGATCCCAATGCGGTTGTTGTCGTTGAGGCAGACGCTCAGGCATTCGACCGTATAGGGTTGCCAGAAGGCAGATTCCACCTCACTCACGCAGCGCTTTACCTTGCTACGGCACCCAAAAGCAATTCGGAGATGGCCTTCTTCGATGCTCTTAAAGCAGTTGAGGAGGAAGGTTCCCAGACGGAAGTCCCTAATCATCTGAGGGATGCCAGCCGTGACGCAAAGGGTTTTGGGCATGGAGAGGGGTATATGTATCCACATGCTTATCAGGATCATTGGGTGGCTCAGCAATATTTGCCTACTTCCTTGCAAGGCAAGATATTCTATCAACCGGGAAAACTTGGCTACGAGAGTAAAATTCGGGATCAGGTGCTTCAAAAACGTGAAGAACAAATTGAAAACGCTGTCGTTGATCAGTTCACAGAGAATCTTTCCTTCAGTCCCAATGACAAGGGCAGACAAAGCTGGATTGAAAGAACAATCAGCGAACGGGGGGCTATGCTCTCACAGATTAAGGAAAAATTATATGGACAAGTCAGGACAACCCGTAGTGACAGGATTATGGTGCTCAATGCAGGATATGGCTTGTTGCTTTGGCCGGCTTTTCGGTTATCTCCTGAAGGATTGGTAGTCGCTCAGGTCAATACCATCGAGCAAAAGGCCTATATCGAGCAATACGCATCCACATTGGAGGAACTTTCCCGGCCTGTACTTTTCCAAGGAACAGTACAGGGGTTTTTCAAAACCATAGAGGCAGGAACCAAGTTCGAGCTTGTGGTGGCAAGGAATATCCTTACCCATCTTGATGAAGACAAGAACCTAATAGAAACCATCAAAACCTACCTAAGCAAAGAAGGGGTTGTCTCTCTTGCGCAGACGATACCCTCAAAGGGTTCCCGCTTATCAGATTTTGTCAAAAATAAGGAAACCAAGAAAAGAATGATTGAGGCAGAGAGTCTTATCTATTGCGCAAACGGGGGGACTCTTTCCAATTGGGATGAGAAAGCCCTTGAAAAAGCATTCAAGGATGCAGGTTTCTTTCTCTCTCTGTCACTCGTTGAGATGGAAGAAAACAGAATTATCTCACAGGAAAACCTTGCATCGTGGCTTGAAAACAGCTACCAGGACAAAGGAGAACTACGAAGGGAGCTCTCTCCCTTATGTAACACGGGTTTAGCTTGGAAACATACAATAGCAATCATCAAAGCATCCGTTGTCCCTGTCGAACCATTAAAAAAGGACATGAACAAGGGTACTACATAATAAGGGGCAATCATCGAAACAAAAGCCCATACCTCTGGACAAGGGTTATCTAAACAAACAGAAGGCGACAAATATGCCCACAATAACAAACGGGGTTGCACAGATTGCCAG